>Ga0126342_10001610_pt1 | contig 32457 bp, 21 predicted proteins | sample Cyp1metagenome_FD_92528 | JGI IMG/M metagenome (GOLD analysis project Ga0126342, IMG submission 92528) | Coral microbial communities from Lord Howe Island, Old Settlement Bay, Australia - Cyphastrea 1 metagenome | ecosystem: Host-associated > Invertebrates > Cnidaria > Coral ...
AGTGTGCAGTGTGAGGTGTGGAGTGTCGAGGGAAGGACACGGTCGGGACAGGTTGTCTTTGAACTATAGGTCATTTATGTTTGGGAAACTTCCGCCGCCGGCTTGCCCGGGTCTATGTTATAAAATATGATATTATATATATATACTATGACAACTAATACATATATATAATATATAATAGTGGGAATATAATGAGGTAAACCCAATGCCATGGTCACCAACATGTGTGAATAACATGTCATTTCATGGGAATATGATGGGAATATAGTGGTTAATTATGGTTACCTAGGGTAAACTGCATGCCATGGTCAGCATCCTCAATAGAGGTATGACATTGGGTCTACCCTTGGAATGGGATGATGTAAAATGAGCCCAAATGCTTGTTTGTTTTGAGGGGGCAGTTTTTTTGAGCTTTTCTAAGAAGGTTTTGAACATGTCTTGGATTGATGAATGGCTTCCAAGAGCTCTCCAATCGCCACGTGCTCTTCCATGAAGTGATGAGCGAAAAAACCACCAAGCACTTTCTGTCATGATACCGATGCGGTGATAGAAAGGCCAAGTCGTTCCACCCAAGACAAGTTATTTTCTATGGTTTTTATGCCTCCAGTTTGATTTGGGTTCCCAGCAAAGCAGTCACACCAAGTTTGCATAGCCATTAACCACGAGGGATGTATTAGGCACAGCTCAGGTTGACTTCTTTTCATTCTTGTCCTAATGTCCTAATGCTCCATGGGTTTTCCATGCTTCCAGTTTGAGAGAGATTCACAATGATTAGATTAAGATATGGCGCTGCTGAATATCCCCATCCAGCCACTTACTGTATTGGACCGTTTTTTTCCATGGTTTTTCCATTGGTTTTCCAGGGGGGTATGTCTGAAAATGTGGTATACGGGTATACCCCACAATGGCTACCAAATGTATATATATATATGCAATGAAATTGGGTTAATGATGATACACAATAATCTATCAAAATTTGTTGTACCCCATTCTCGACAAAGCCATTGCATTGTTCATCATTGTTCCATGTTTGTTCAGCCTTGCGTTTCCATATGTTTGGTTTCCCATTTTGAGATGGATGACCATAAACCATATTAGATATCTAATAATTAATATTATATACCATATGGTCAAACAAATTGTATATAATGTGGTATATGATGTGGCAACCATATTATATACCATATAATATACTATATACCATTTTGTTGGACCATGACACGTTCCACAGCATCGTTGCAGGTGTACTTTCCCTGGGACATGGGTATGCTGCTCTTTAGTGAATTGTACTCCATCGGTGTGCCCCTCTTCCTCCCCGACCGTGCATGGATCTCCTCCATCATCAAGCGAGCCTCAGTGTGGACCGAGCAAGGGATGGAACGGATGGGAGATGGAGGTAGTCAGAAAGCCACGGAAAGATGGGATCGAGTTTGAATTCCTTGAGTTTAGTTGGGATAGTTGAGGTTGTTGTATTAGAACTGTTTGTTTTTGCGACCTATGGTGTATGTGTTAATAGCGACATGTAGCACTTAATATCAATACTGTAAAATGTATTTGCAACATCTTCCATTTTAGGGATTGCTAGATATGGTGGTATAATCTTTAGAACAGGCATTTCGCAAACCCTATCATTTGTTGCGCCATCAATGGACATCAATGGGGACATTTGGATAAGAATCAAAGCCTGATCAGGATCAAGTATATTAACCCCCAGAAAGCATAAATAATTAATTCCGGGATGATATATGGAAATATTTAGATAGAATATAGATATAGATATACATACATATGACGTTTTCCCATCATTTCCTACTTTCCAACTCTTTTTTTGGACTTTATTGGAAGGGGGGGCTAGTTGTTGCTGATATAGGAGGCTGCGCTGGAGATGAACCATTGGATTTCTGCTACCAATCTTTGCCCCAGCGGGCACAATTCATAGAGTCATAGTGTAGGTAAACATATGCCACAGACCACCACGGAATGGCCCAAGGAATGTTGGAGTACACCGACTTCGGCTGGTGGCAAGCGCGGGCGGAAGGTTCCGCCGTGTCTCTGGCGCCTGATTCTGGACGGCTGTGGCCTTGGTTTTCCGAGAACTCCACGATGCAAGAAATTTTGGAGTGCCTGGCCATGGAAAACAGGAATACAATAGGGCTTGCACTCTGTGCCGGTGTTTCCTCAGCAAATGTTTGCAGATGTGCCGCAATCAATCAATACTTGAGATGGACAAGATGGGATGTATACTTTATACATCTTTATACATCTTTATTTATACACAATAGCCCCCTTGGGCAGTCCTGGCTGAGATCTAGGAGCTCCAGCCCCTGATACTTTTGATTTTTTGAGTAAATGTGAAGGTTGGAAACCTAGATTTTATCAGCACACTTGCTGGATTTTATCCTGACCTGAAAAATTCAGAAGGGTCCGACCCCCCTCAGGTCCCCTCAAGGGCAATCGATTCCAAAGAGGACCCAAGGGGGGTCAGACCCTTGAATTTTATCTCATTCCAATTTCAGGTCAGGCCCGTTGATTTTATCTTTGGAAGGTTGGGCCTTTGAAATTTAGTTTCATATATTTTCATCATACTTGAGGTTTGGTACCTTGATTTTATCATGTGGAAGGTTAGGCTCTTTGGATATTATGTTCATCCTTGATGTTCTCTTTCGAAGGTTTGGCCTTTGATTTTTTTTCTATCCTACTTGAGGTTTGGTACCTATTTTATTTTCAGATGTCAGCCCCCTTCAATTTAGGTCCAACCTACACCAACCTTGATTAATGAAATCCCCTGCGAAACTGGCATCAAATTGTAACAATGAAGTTTCTTGTGTTGAGCATTGCTGGCATGTTTATCAAACTGGCATGTTTTTCAGAAGGGCTCAGAAGGGGTTTGCTGGGGTCAGGCTCTCTGGAAAACAGCCAGTTGGTCTACTATTTCAGGGGTTTGACCCCCCCCCTGGCCACCCAACGGGTGCACACAATCACTCTCACTATATACAATATGCATACGGCCATATACGGCCGATATAACCATCATTCAGAAATGGGATACGTCGGCTGACACAGAAATGGAGTCAGGGGATCACCTCCTCAGATTCATCACCGACAAACTCCCAGGTTATACGACTTGACCGACTTTGTTCGATGGCTACTTGCCTAGACGTGGTCATGGACGTATGTTGCGTGTTTTTTTCAAATGTGGGGACAAGCAATTTGGGTTTTCAATTAATGCTTCACCTGCACATGGAAACGGAATGTAATTGTTTGTGAAGAGCCAAGTTATGAACGATGTGCCTGTAGCATCCTCCACGGATGCAGATCAGAAGCTAGATTCCTTTGGAGCATGTTTCGCGAGAACTCCCTTCCATCCATGTATGGTAGAAAAGAAATGACAAACCTAAATGACATATTTACACATTATATAATTATATATATATATGACATCAACATGTTTTTAGGCACTAATGATATATTCGTATATATGTATATACACACCACTGGATATAAACAAACATACAAGTCCTATATACAACCCTATCCCAAATCTATATATATACACATACATAACATATGTATAGAACTATAATATTAATTATGTATGATTATACACCATCCATGGGCGGTATGTAGCTCTAAAGTCATAATGATTTTGTGAGCCTGACCCTTCCAAGTGGTGGCTGTCCTCTTCCAAGTGGTGGCTGTCATGTCCTACCATGTAAACGTTTAGACATTTGATATGGAGTTATAGTGCTGGACATATTGTCATACCGGTATGCATCATGTATACCAGCCCTTCTGGTACGTTACAACTTAGCAATGAAAAATACATGATAGGTACCACACAACTATAATTGTGACTCATGGAAGATGTACATGAAACATAGCTATAGTATAGTAAAGTACTTTTATACCATGCTGGTTGGTGGTTTGGAACATTTTCCATATATTGGGAATAATCATCCCAACTGACTTTCATATTTTTCAGAGGGGTATATAGGTATACCCCCAACCAGCATGGTATCCCATCATATGCCATCCATGCTTTTTAACAAGGCCCTACGTGACCAGCTTCGGAAGCTTGTCGCAGCTCATGGAGGCCTTGAGCCAGGTGCGGGCGGTGGTTTTCACCATGGCTTTTCCCATGGGAAAATGTCTAGGAACTACCCTCTGGTAATCATACAAAAAGCTATTGAAAATGACCATTTATAGTGGATTTACCCATTGTAAATGGTGATTTTCCATAGTTATGTTAGTTGACCAGAGGGTAGGTGAAGAACTGGTTGAATTCACAGGTTGAAAAGCCATAACTTCACCTTCCATTGAAGTGTGGTCCCAAAAATGACTTACCATGGCAAGGACCTAAATGATGAATCTGGAGGATAAGACGTCCAAATGGTCGACTTTCAATGATACCCGTGAATGAAACCCAAATTTTGCTTGTGGATGGTTGTTGCTAGTCATTGCTAGTCAAATATCAATTGTAGGGACGATCAAAGGTTGGCGATGCAGAGGCCAGTATTTGTACTTGGTCAGTTTCTTCCTTTGGCAATGGATCTGTTCAATTCTTTTCTGGAATCTGTCATTTCTTGTCTTAGTAAGACTACCACCAAGATCCACTAGCACTATGTGTGAATTGGAGAAATGGACCCATATTGAATTTCGTGCCATCACTCACAGTTGAATCTCTTGCCATACTACGAGGTTTCCCAGGGATTAAAAAAGCCATTGTCAGTTGGGATATGCCAGAGATATCATGTAATCATATTTTTGTCAGATTATATAGCCATGATATATTATTGAAATTATATATATACTATACTATATCATATTACATATCATATTACCCAGTATATACTACAATTAAAAAAACAGTATAAACACAATATTCAGCCACAAAATCTGTGGATATCAAGGCCGTGAGGTGGAGGTCTTGGACCATCATCTACCGCGTTTTGAGAATGGAAATGGAGGACATATGATAACCTATGTATACATGTGTATATATATATACATGTTATATATTAAGAATCATTGACATGTTATATATTAAGAATCATTTACATGTTATATATTAAGAATCATTTACATGTTATATATTAAGAATCATTTACATGTTATATACTAAGAATCATTTACATGTTATATATTAAGAATCATTTACATGTTATATATTAAGAATCATTTACATGTTATATATTAAGAATCATTTACATGCTATATATTAAGAATCATTTACATGTTATATATTAAGAATCATTTGCATGTTATATATTAAGAATCATTTACATGTTATATATTAAGAATCATTTACATGTTATATATTAAGAATCATTTACATGTTATATATTAAGAATCATTTACATGTTATATATTAAGAATCATTTACATGTTATATATTAAGAATCATGTAAAATATACTAAATTCACAAAATGCATATATGTTTATATAAGGAGTATATTGCGGATTATCATCCATGGTAATCCAGTTCTTCACCAACTATCATATCATCATGTAACCGAATGGGGAAAACTATGTGACGGCCGACCTCAGCACGATCATTTGGGAAGTATCACGTGCCCACACGCCCACACAACATATAACAACAATGGAAAATCTACGATATTTGTAGCATTTTGTAGCCATGTATGAACGATTTCGATTGATGTTCCCATGAGTTATCGTCTCTTTAACTACCCATTTGAAGACAAATTCTGCGTGAACAGTTGAACATGTGGCAAGCTACTTGAATGGCAGGCTGACTTTGATGCCATCAGTCTATTGGCTGCACGCAACGGTGAAGGTTTTTTCACCGAAATCGGGAGTTTCACCCAGAACCAAAAAGGATTTAGGCATCAAGCAATTGGGATTTGACAATATTGATCCACAGATACATACACATATTACTGTATATGTATATATAATTATATATATACATATAGAGTCATAGGGAATTGCAGGGATATATGGCATCAAACAGAAATAAAAAAAATGACCAAATGGCCGTGGATCAAAACTCAGGTGCCTTTTTGTTCACATCAAAATAGCTGATCCACCATCCTTGACCCAGCTAAACAGGGCAAAAAACCTGGATTTGACCCATGCACTCGGGGGTATCCATGGCAACAATATCTGATTGGTGGTTTGGAACCATGGAATTTTATGACTTTCCAGAAACAGTTGGGATTTTTATCATCCCAACTGACGAACTCATAATTTCAGAGGGGTAGGTATACCACCAACCAGATATGCAATATCTAATATGCAATACCCTCTGGTAAACTAACGTAACTATGGAAAGATCCACCATGTTTAATGGGTAAATCCACTATTTCTATGGCCATTTTCGATAGCAAACTGTTAAATTACCAGAGGGTATCTTGAATATGAGTTCTTCGTCTTGGCGATTTCAGATATTTGATATTATTTGATGCCCCATTTCTACTGAAGGTCTCCCATAAACGAGATGGCAAAGTTGATGCACATAACTTGGTTAACGTTTGGGTTTTTGGGGCTATAACAAGAGTCAATGGAATTATAAACCACATTGTAACATGGGATTTCCCCTAATGATGCACGTTTTCTTGGGATTGATATAGCACCAACCAGTCGAAATGATCGCCTTGCCTTGCCGAGAAGCCATGGCATTCCCTGCTGTTTTTCTGTGAGAGCTCGACTAAGGCACATCGATGCTGCGATGGAACGATGCAAGTTTGCCTCTGTCGCTGAGATGAAGGTATGATTCAGTCCATTCCTATAGTATGTTAATGATGGTTAATAATGGTTGATAATGGTTAATAGTGGTTAATAATCACTGATTAGTGGTTTGGAACATGAATTTTATGACCCATAGGATCCATGGTGCTGCTATATATGGTATCATGGATCCCATCAATATACCCCAGTCATGTTAGCATATATACCAGCACCATGGATCCTATGGGTACTATGTCTAGGAACCATTCGTAACGCCCGAAAAAATAGCAATCTAAACTCACACCAAACCAGTGACTAATCCTAACTTTTTGGGGGTGCGCATGCTATTTATGCATGTTTTGGAAGTTGGTGCGTAAATGCCTATGAACACAAGGTGACCTGAAACAACCAATGGCTTGTCAGATTGCTCTTTGCCTTGCATCTCTTAGTCTCAGGATGATTCGAAAACCATTGACCGCCAACAAGAACCAACCAAAGATTGGATACCCATGGGGATGTGTGAAAACTTCAATCAGAATATAAGAGAATGCCATATTTTCGGGAAGAAGCATCCATAATTAAATCCCACCTGTTGTGAATGTAGATGCCTCTAAGGTCCATGAGCATCCTGTCCAAGACATTGGCTGCGTTGCTGGGTAACCAAACTCCGCCAATGCCAGACGAATCCAGTTGCGTTTAGAAAAGACCTGCCGGAGAAATTGCAGGGGTTGGTGAAACTAAACATGTTGGAAATCATGTGAACATGGTTTAAAATGGACGGAAACTACGGACAATTGTGGAAATTGCAGAAAAATTGGGGAACTTGGCCAACTGAACATTATGAGAATTATTGGAAAAATCGGGGTTGAATCCCCACCACTGTAGTTCCCATGGCCAGAACCCAGGGGAACATTGCTTTGGCAAGGGTCAGAACCTCACCTATCTATGACTTGGATGAAGAAATCATTGAGAATGTTTCCTCATCAAACCAACCAAAAGATACTTTCTGGAGGTAAACTATCCAAATTGAATGGTTAAAACATAATCCAACATTTTGTGATTTCTCCATCTTGCAGATGTTCTTCGCCATGATTCTAGATGCTCATATGACATGCAGCAAAATGTTAAGATTTCCAGAAGCAACACGTGAATTAGCTGACTATGCTAACGGGTTTCTCAGTTTAGGTATTGGATTAAAATGGATGTTAAGTATGGTTGAGTGGTTTCACATGATTTCGCACCGTAAGAGAAACCAAAATGGGGAGAGTATCCAACGACATCATCCCTTTGCGGCAATTTTGGGCCCCAAGTTCCTGGAACATCTTCCACATCAGAGCTGAAGCTTTCAGACAGTACCCAATCACCCAATCTAAAATCTATGTAATGTGCTTGCTCTTGTGAAACAAAATCAGTGCAGTGAACAAGATCTGAGTATATCTGAGTCAAAATTATGAAATCTCCATGTTCTAAGTTTGGAAGCAGTAACCACTACGGGATTCGACCCCCAGATTTTCGACGCGACGAAAAATCGCAACCGTTGGGGCCATGCTGACCTCCGCCATGCGGGCCTTCACGGCTGTGGGCACCCAAAGATGTGATCGAAAACAGGGTGGCAGCGAAGAAGAGATCCAATGATGTCCAATGATATCCAATGTTTTTTTGTTTAAATAGATGCGGCGGATTTATACAAATACAAGTTAAGTGACACGCACGAAAAAATAAGTTGTTTGTGTAACAACAGAGAGATATGATGATGTCATATGTAATATCCGAACTCAACTGCGAAGATTTTAGCTCCAAATCATGAGTCTCTCACTGGCAAATTTCGCAGTGAACTCCTAGAAGTTCATTGATTACTCACTCCGACTCACTTTTAGCTTAAATCACTAAATAAATATGTCACCCTCAGACCCCTAATTATCTTCCCTGGACAATGGCGAGATACCTTGGCCCAAAAGTTGATCGGAACTGGGCTCGATAAGAGCATCCAAGACAATTCGAATTGTGGATGCAATGGCCCAGTCGGAGTCCGTTGAGTGTTCAGCCAGGTCATGGGAGAGCTCAAATCATTCCCATGCAAAAGGTAGACTCGTGGCTAGAGAGAATTGATGTGACCATAGTGGCCAATGTGAAACAAAAAGCTACAAACGCCGGTCGCATCAACGATTTGTTGCAAGGAGCAAGCTTCTATCACTGGCCCAGCCTGCGCCAGATTCAAGCACATCAGTGTGTTCAGTTTTCCCATCAATCTAACTGGGGATAATCCATCATCATAACATATCATAACCATCATGATCATAAGCAGGTTTGTTTCTGTTTTTTTTTTAATACGCCCAACTGACAATATTATTCACGTTGGTTATTCACTATGGTTACCAGCCATGGTTCTTAACCATTGCTGGTGGTTAGAAGCCTCCATAGATGTGGATCAGGGACGACGACCTCACTGCGACGTCGCTGGACGGGGAACGTAAGAGCTAGAAACAGCCTTACATTTCAGCCTAGTGAACTGGTACAACTTCCCCCATCATATATCATCATATATCATCATATATCATCATATATCATCATATATCATCATATACCATCATATATCATCATATATCATCATACATCATCGCATATCATCGTATCTCATCATATATTATCATATATCATCATATATCATCATATATCATCATATATTATCATATATCATCATATATTATCATGTATCATCATATATCATCATATATTATCATATATCATCATATATTATCATGTATCATCATATATCATCATATATCATCATATATCATCATATATCACCATATATCATCATATATAATCATATATCATCATGTATCATCATATATCACCATATATCATCATATATCATCATCATCATCATCATCATCATCATCAATCATCATCAATCATCATCAATCATCATCAATCACCGTCAATCATCATCAATCATCATCATCATCATCATCATAATCATATAAATATAAATATAAATATATATATATAATTATATATCATCCATGTTGTTTTTTGCCATTTCGAGATGTTTTAGCACACATTTGATTCTGAGGGCATGACGAAGGAGGACCCCAAGGAGTCGCCTGACTCGTCGCCACCGCAGACGCACAGATCCCATGAGGAGAGGGGACCTTGGGTCGGTGGGGCCCCCCAGTTATAAGTTGGTTAACAAAAGCCCCAGTAACTATAGTTATAAGTACCATAAACCATAGTGAAATTGGAGTTATAAACCAACTGAACGCATCTGAACGCTATCTTGGCCTCACATTGTAGGATATATAGGAAAATCCAGGCATAGGATTTAGGATTTCCAGTCATGCATTTCGAAATATAGGATTTGAACCCCCCAAAAAGAATAGAATCTTAACATACCTGGCCACCAGAAGAACATGGAAACAACATGGATTGGATGAGAAATCAAAGCGCCAAGGATCGTTTTCTTCACCAGCAAAACACACGAATACATATGGGCGATTGAAAACCACCAGATTCAACCATTAAGTATAATGATCAGCAGGAATTTCAACCATCACAGACATTACACCAATTGATATGCGGATAGAACAACAACCATGGGTTTTCCGTTGCACGAACGGTTGGTGGTAACAGATTGGGCCAAACTGTGCAAACTGTGGACTGTGGACCTAGTATTTATAGTCCTGAAGTAGATAGTATATGGACATGTCAACAAATCCGCACTAGAATCGAGGTATGCTTAAATAAAGCCCCATTTTTTCTACTTCAGGATTATTACATATATATATATAGAGACGCAGAACCCAAATGCCCCTTGTTCTGAGGTTTTTTTTCCAGAAAATGGAAATTTAACCATCCACAAGAATCCAAAAGAGAGGTCATTTAGGTTCCAGGTATGTACATAGCATGATATACATAATACATATAACTATTATTATATATATAATATATATGCATAGACAGCAATTAGATATGAAAGATAGACATACAACATGGCATTATATAATTATATAGCCTTATAGATATGTAACTTGAAATAACATGCCATTTGTCATGCCATGAAATTTAGTCTCCGGTAATCAACCATGGCCTGCTGAAAAATCCCCAAGTGTACATGACTGTCCTATGAAAAGCTCCAGGATTTTTTCCAGCCATGTTTGATGACACCAGAAATGGCATCATATATACTTTATATGATATCCATTAAGCCATGATTTTCTTACTATTATCCTATCATTTTCCCACTATTAAACCACATCAAAAAGACAGCAAACCTCTGTTCGCCCGAGGAGTCGCTCTCGCGCAAAGGCTCCAAGCTGAGGGCTGAGGCCTATCGACCGCCACTGGACCAGGCGATATGGGACGCCCTCATCTGGCAGGGTGGGGTTCCTGCGTCATTCACGGTTTTGGGAGGGTCATCTCTGAGGTATCAATGATCAGTGCTGTAGAACATTCTGTGAAGGCAGCACTGATCATTGGTCAATTTGGGGATTGGCATTGGATTCTAGCGAAACAAGTAGGGATTAGAGTAGCTACGATGTCAATATCCCGTGGAGTGATGTCGATGTTGCATGCCTCTGGGATTTGTTACGTTGTCATTGCTTTAGAAAAGGCTCAGGCTCGGTGAATCCCCGCGGGGGAAATCCATCATGGGCTACTGGGGTTCCAGTTGCCATGGAGGGATCCGGAGGATATCTTCCAGTAAGATTATCATGTTTGATGATTCCATTGATGGTGAACTCTCAATGCTTTTTTTGTCAAATCCCTATCGGCTTGGTGGTTTGGAATATGAATTTATGACTTTCCATAATATATATTTGTTATTTTCCATTTCCTATATGGGATGTCATCCTTCCCATTGACGAACTCATATTTTTCAAGATGGTTATTGCACCACCAACCAGCTATGTTTCATTGCAAAATGCGGCCCTTCGACGATGAGACCCAAGGACCTGACCTAGTGACCTAGCCGTTGCCCCCAAACGAGGGTGCTAAGTTAGTGCATCCATAACGAGGGGAGCCCACCTTGTAGTGGTCAATGATACTGGTTGAGAAAATGGTGTGTACTTAGTGATGACAGTGATGACCAATGATAATTAACAATAATCAACCATTAGTCATTAATAGTATTTAGTAATCATGTGTGTAATCATGAAAATTCACATGCAATGAAATCATGAGTCATTATTAATCGTTAACAATCACTACGAATGGTTACTAATGATGCCCCTCCCTCAACTGGTTTCAATCCTCTCCGTGGCGCCAGCTATCCGGGGACATGGACACCGCGCCGCGCTGTGAGAATTCCCTGAGCCTAGTGGGTTTGGCGTGTGAAGGCCGAGTTGGGCGATGAGGGAAAGATGTGGAGTAATCATTACAATTACCATGATTAAACACTTGTTATGTATATAATATAAGATTATTATATATAATATGATATGATAATATCATATGATTAAATGAAAGACTTACAGTTGTCTACATTTATAGACGTAGCTGAAAGGATGTTAGATATGTTTTTGTTTAGATAGTGTCTATGGTAGATAAATAAATATGTGCCATCCCAATCTGGTTGGTGGTTTTTGAATATCTGATGTTTTGAAACCTATTTGGTGATGATCCAGTGGGCGAATAGCTAGTGAAAACTGAAATTCATGAAGTTTCAGCTGTGGCATGTAGACCATGCCATGTTTAGGATGGTTTTTACTGTGAATGTTTGTATATTCTTGCAAGGCGGAACCCTAGTTTGTTTGCTAAGTTGATGAACGTAACTAATGCTTCACTATGAATAAACTATAGTTACTATAGTTCAATGAGATTGTAAATTAACACACATCATGTTTGGAGGCACCACCTTGTCCACAATGTAATACTGTGGATGAAGGTCTTTGATGAGGAAAGTGGTAGTTCTCCGCTAGCATGTAAAACGCGCCTGGCTAGATCAAAGGAAATAACAACACAGCTGAAGTGTAGATGATGTTCTTAATTCAAACATAGGAATCTCCCACGGATAAGGGCTTAGAGAGTATTTAATTCTTGTACGGGTTAGAAATACAGGATGGGCTAATGATTGCTACTGTAGATATGGGGATTGATATTGATCAGGGCATCGCAGGCTGCAGTTGATTGCAGGGCAAGGAGCCTTTTGATTTGTCCGACTTTTCCGAGTTTTTCCCGGTGCCGCAGAACGTGCAAACCCATTTATAGTTGATGCTATCTACATTTATTTGATCATTAATAGCAATTTTTGAAGGACACCTTATCAAGTGGGGTACTGCCATGCTGTCGCCTCCACGGTCCACGGTCCACGGTCCAAGTCCACGGTAGGTCGACGGAAAGCGACCACGGATGACTTTGCAGATGAGGCTGGAGATAGAGAGAGGACTGCAATCGCTATATGATATACCATCTGGTTATTTAACATAGCCATGGTATAGATGGCCCATAGAAATAGATTAAATAGATGGTTTACCTATGAAAAATGGTGATTTTCCATGGCTATGTTAAATAACCAGATGGTATATGATATATAATATAATATATATATACGTATATACATATATATATATATACATATATATATATACATATATATATACATATATATATATACATATATATATATATATGCATATCTATGTCATGGAAAGTGTTCCTATATGTGCTTCCGAAGAACAACTAGAAGTGTAATCAAATTTGATCCTGACAAAAGCACAGAAACATGAACTTGTAATCAATACTTACCCTAACAAGAACAAACGAAACACTTTCTTATGGTCAAAACAATTGGGCTTGGCGGGTTTTGGCAGATGGTTTTGTTTCTTCACTGGACATGGGCAATTGGTTTTGTTTCATGGAAAAAATGCCGGTGCAGGTGTGGGAAACCACTACAATACGACCCCACCTTGGGATGATGAAGCTGGTTCTGTTGGGACAAAGCCAGTGGATTTAGCCTAATATTTGCCATCATTTATTCATTGGCCTCCAAAAGCATCCCAGATGCCCAGTGAATGAGGCTAGATTTTGAATGTAAATATCCCATGAACAATAATTTCAATAGTGATAAATATATGCATCTCTACCGGTTTTAAACTCTCAGAAATCCCCTGGTTGGTTGACCGGATGCACGGTGGAACCCGAGGACCTTCAGGGCTTATCACCCAGAGTGGACAGAGAAGATGTGTTCATCAAGACTTTCCCAGGTGCCGAACTCAGCCGGATGATTAGTGGCTTACCTCTCAAAGATCCCAGCGCAGATCTGGAGCCGAAGAAAAGTGTGTGTTGATCTTCATAAAATCATCGCCCAGCATCTTCCAGCTATGTCCAGCTCGTTTTTTTTGGGGGGATGAGATTTTCCTTCTGCGACCCATGGTATATCCTCTTCCCACTGCGACCCACCGGGTAACCACCTTATGACTGGGATATAGAAATTCCCAGGATGTACCCTTGCTATGAATCAGTACCTTCAGGCATCTTTCTAGTACAGTAGTTGAGTCTTGGTTTTCTTCATGCTGAACGTTCATGCATGGGCAAGAACTTGTGGTTTGGGAGAGTAAACTAAAGTCAGTCTCAAACGGGCCCGCTAGAAGTGGGCACCACACTAAGCTGCATCATATTGATCATAGTATCATACTGTCAATTGGTGTCAATATACATGATGTTGTCGCTTTTTGGGCTCGCAATGGCTAATGATTATTCATCGAAGGATAGGTCCTCACTATTTGTTCATTATTTGTCGTCACCCAGTGTATTCATGGATGGCATGTATGGTATACTACGTAGCTTTATTGACCCCCAAAGTGCTTGATTTTTGTAGGTCGTACCAAGACCATCCTTTCGACCATGGGTTTTTTTTGGGTCGATTTTTGGGTCATTCCTAGCTGGAGGCAATTCTTGGAAGGCTTCCTTTGAAGATCCTCCAGGGCGTCTTGGCATCAACTGTTAGGCCGTTTTTGCTGGGTTCGAGGTCGTCACCCAGCATTGTTCCTAAGCAGAATGGAATACCCAGACTCGGTAGAAGGGAGATGTATAAATTGCAAGCCCAAAGCAAGGAATGTAGTTGTGAATCCACGGTATATGTCCATGTGTTTTGCATAGACTCTAGAGGTTTCTTTTTGTCCAGCGTTGAAATCAAACCGGTAGGACCAAACAAAAGAGTAGGAAAAGAATGTTCCCAAGATTTCCCAAGTCCATGGCTTCGTGCTGATGGAAGGAAGGACATTTTCTACAATCCCACTTCAATGACCATCCAACTCAATCCATAGCTATGAGCGGCTTGTTAGCGCTGAGACTTACAACATCTCCATAGATTCTCCATTTATATCCCCAATATAATAATAGTAATGATGATGATAATTTTATAATATCTATTTATATATTCATATCAATTTCATATCCAATCCTACCACTGCTAACGCTACAGTATCACATATAACGGTCAACCTTTCACCGGGCAGTTTTTGTTGGGGTCCAGCCTTCAGGATGCACCAGTTGCCACAGGAACCAGGTGGGACTTGCGGCGATGTTCCAAGGGCGTTGCGCTTGGAGGGGCGTAACTGGTTTAACCTACTGTGGATGGAAGAAATCCTGCACCTTGGATGATTGAAAGCCTATAAATAATAGGATAAATCACCTATCAACTGGTGCAGGTTTTCTTCCATCCACTGTATTTCTACCCCACATCACCGTGTTCTTTCACTTTCTTAGTATGGGATGTATGGCTAGGATGTGGGGAATCATCCAAGACTTGGCTCATATGCTCATGTCAATTCAGGAATGGCTGTACTTTGCCCAGAACATTCAGCCACAGGACTATTATCCAGCTCTGTTGAGCGGATGACTTCAGTGTGCAGTTAATATCAAGCCAATTTCCCTCGCTAGCATGGAACCAATATTTAGGGACCATTATCATACCATGTTGCGTTACTTGGCTATCTTTGGGTTTTAGTGGGTTGAGGTATGTAAAGGTCAGAAGTCATGTGTTTAAGAAACATAGCAACTTTGGTGTTTCTATTGTATGTCCAGTGATAAATCATGTTCAGAAGCCACCACACGTTTGACAGTTCTCTATCTACAGGTCTCTTTCAGGATCCCCATGTTTTTCAATGTTATTCATTCTTCACGATGATGATATCATGTCCTTCCAACATAACTATGATGCAAACCACATCTTTTCCTTGTTGGTGGCTTCATTGTTTACCATAGAAATAGGATGGTGAGCCCCAATGGCAGTTACTTGTACCACTCCTAGCCATGTTCAACTGGGTAAAGTTCCCAGGTTTAAATACCATTTTAGTACAGGTACTGGATGGGTATATATATAACAGTATAATACGTATATGTATATATATATATAGAATAGTACAATGCGTGTATATATATATAATTTATCTTTAAGGTCCTTGGAGGTTCTAGGTAGGTTCCACTTGGTGCCCAGGGTCACCCATGCTCCGTGTAGGAACTTCGACGGAACTGGTTGGGCCCAGTGGTGCCAGCGTGTCATTGCCGCTTGGACTGGTTTCAGGGGTCCAAGTACGCCGGTTTTTAAGGTCATTTAATATCATTTAATAGGGACTTCAATCATCATATCAGTGGATATCACTGATAGATTATGATTTGTTGATAATTAGTTTGGGGATTGCAATATTAACCAATATAATAGGGAATATCACAATCCATGAACGGTGAGTCTCATTCTCAACGAACCACAAGGGAAGGAGAGAATTACAGGAACTCATGTACAGAAGTGCAGGGTCAAATCTGATGGACAGGGAATCAGATTGATTTACCCTTTGGTAATTGAATATAGCCATGGAAAACCACCCTTTTCAGAAGGTAAATAATCTACAAATGGCAATTTTCCCACAGCTATATGGTTTGGATCAATCAGTCCTTAATTGAGTTTCATGTAGATTATAGAAGAAGCCTTCAATCAATCCAGTGACACCATCGGGATGTTGATCAAACTTGTTGGTGGCGTATCCCAGAAGCATCGGTGGCTTTGTGATGTTTTCACAGTGAAGTGGTCTCTGTCTCATCCCACCCATGCCGCATGCTTTCAAACACCCTCAAGCAGTCGTTTCCCTGCTGCTTTGTAGGAGTAGTTTGATTGCTGTGGGTATCTTCACCATTTTCCATGATGATCCACAACCTACTGTGATCTTTCAGTAATTAGCACCCTATTTCCCATCTTGCCAACATGTTCAGGAATAGATTGCATGGCTCCATATGGTTCCAAAAGCCACTAAGGGCTACTTTCTCAACACATATTTGGTCATACTACAAGGGTCCCTTTCCAACGGCAAGTTTAAGGGATTTGGCTTTATCACAGTATATCATTATTCCATCCCATTGTATTCCCCAGACTCCGGATGGTTTGTATCATTATATCATTATAGTCGCAAAATATCATTCTTGCATCTCCCATCCCATCCCAGAAAGTCTCAGAAAATAGTGTATATTATATCCCAAAGTATGATACGTATAATATTATATATATATATATCAATTGTATATCCCATTCAACATGCTTCTCTATGGGATATACTATCCCCATCCCAGAAATATAAGTTTACCAAATGGAATGTATGTATACCTATATATATACATATTATGGGGTAAAACTGAAACAATATAAATATATATATATATGTTTTCTATATAGTATATCATTATATCCAATATGTATATATATACACCATAGTATAGAAGTAGTATAGAAGTAGTATCAATGATATACCCCATTGCAATATCAATAGTATATCTATTTGGTCCACAAGCATATCAATTATAGAGAATATCATATCAATATATTCGCGGGGATACAACTGATATACCGTTATAGATAGGAATTGTAACCTATTTAAATATCAACAATAGCCATCTATATGGTTTGATATACTACACATATCTATCTATATATATATATCAATGTAATATCAATAGTATACCATATCAACTGGGATGTAACGTATTATCAATATATATATATATATATATATCCCATATGATTCTCCCCGAAAAAATGATTATCCCATCCCCCGAGGTCGACCGAGAAGTCGTTCGACTCCGACAATGTGTCTCCACCGGTGCGGCGACAGAGGGGTTGATGAAACTCACCCAAAATACTCGAGTAAATAATGGTTAAAACATGGTGAAACAACGGTTAATTCATGGTTAATAGGTTAATATTGGTTGATACTTATTCTTGGGTAATTTGACCTATGGAAAATGGTCCACTGATATTTACCTACAGGAAATGATCACTTTTCCATAGCTATGTTCAAATTGCCAGAGAGTAGTTGTTAAGTCATTGTTGATTCATGGTGAATTAATGGTTTAACTAGGTGTCGTTTGATGGCTAGAACTATGGCGAACGGGGTTCATAATGTGGATCGTAATAGTTTCATCAAACATGGCATGCCGGAAAACTGCCATTGAATCCCTGCCTCCGTTCATATTGAAGTAAACATCCAGCAGAAACCATAGGAATGAGGGTGTGTGATATGAAGTGGGTGGTGGGATTTATAGAGTGAGTTTCATTGATTTTCCCAATAACACCTTTGAGTTTGATGATTTCCCAGCGGCCTGCCATTCTTTGATGACACCCGGGGCTTCTGCTTCGTTGTGCATTTGGCCCTTGGCCGATGGTCGCATTTTGCAATTGGATTGGTGAATCATGTCCTGAGACACCTAGTCTTCTTCAAACCGTTCATGGGGCAGAAAGATAAATAATGTATTATATATATAAACATATGATATCTATTAGTAAAGCTCCGAAACAGATCAAACAAATTCCACGTCCAAATAAAGTTGAGGTAAAACAAAGGCCTGGAGTCCCTTGACATTTCCGGCACCTAAAGCCGAACGAATTGCTTAATTGAAAACAAATGCACTAGTGTCATGTTGTGACCGTTTTAGTATTGCCCAATTAATTGCTCAAGTCAAAACAATACATAATTGCACATGGGAAAAACCATGTTAAAAACGTTCCCAAAAAACGGCTGGCGCACTTTATTGTGGCGGGGATATTGGCGAGCGAACATTATTGTCATGGGGATGATTACAACTGGATGTGAATATTAAATATCACATATTCCCAGCAGTTTTTCCAGATTCCCACCATTGTTTCCCGCATATCCACTGTTTTTATTATCACAGATTGCCACCATTTTTCCGCTGCAGCCTCCATCTTGTGCAGATGACCCATCGCGGTGACAAGCTGCGGGATCAGGGTCCGGGAAAACTCAGCCTTCTACTACTCATGCTATGACTACTGGCTGTGGGTCAAATTTTGAGTTTTTGAAATCTGTTGAAGCTCGATGTTAAGGTATAGGTTTTTGGTTGTTTATTTTGAGGTGTCCAATTTTCAGTCATGGCAAATGGATGCAAATGGGACAACAACAAGGAAAATGCGCAGAATTCGTTCCCTGTGCTGTCCATAGATGTCCTTTTTCCATTGGTTGGTTGATTAATGAAGGGTCACAGGTCCTCAGTGAACTATCATTTTTTTCATGATTCTAACCTATATTCGGAATTATTCAGACGAAATTGACAATCAATGAGTGGACTCAGATGTGGAAGGGTCTCATGCCATGTGCCTGGAGCGCTCGTTCAGCCACAATTCATACATACATGGATCTTAGTTTATAACTCCCTCATAGCTACTGTAGATGATATATCCATGATATCACCATATGCTTGGCCGAATTTTCAGCATGCAGCTGGTGCGTCGGGCCCCGGAAACTGAGTTCGTGCGCAGCTGGTGCCACCTCTGAGCGCAGGTGCTAAAAATCTATTGGTGAAGGTTGGTTGGGTAGTTAGACGAACATGTTTTGAATTTTAGGGAATTTTAGGGCATTTTAGGAAATTTTCAAGAATTTGAAAGAATCTTCAAGAATTTTAAAAAATTGTAAAGAAATCTAAGGAATTTGAAGGAATCTTAAGGAATCTTAAGAATCCTTAAGACATTTTTTAGGATTTCGAAGGAATTTTCAGGAATTTTAGGGAATATTAAGGAATCTTAAGGAACCTCAAGGAATCTTAAGGAATCTTAAGGATTTTTAAGGAATTTTAGGGAATTTTAAGGATTTTTAATTTTTGTTAAGGATGTTTAAGGAAGTTTAAGGATTTTTTAAGGATTTTGAAGGAATTTCAAAGAATTTTATGAAATTGCAAAGATTTTTTAGGAATTTGACGGAATTTTAAAGATTAGATTTAATAGAAGAATTTTAAGGAATCCGAAGGACAATTTAAGATTTTCATGATTTTTCAGTGATTTTAAGATTTTTAAGGCATTTGGATGAATTTTAAAGAATTTTAGGAAATTTGAAGATTTTGTTTATTGTGTTTAAATAAATTATAAAGAATTATCAGGAATTTGAAAGAATTTTGAGGAACCTTAAGGAATCTTAAGGTTGTTTAAATTATGTTTAAGGAATTTTTAGGAATTCTCAGGAATTTGAATGATTTTTATGGAATTTTAAGGAATCTTTAAGGAATGGTAAGGAATCTTAAAGGAATTTTAAGGAATCTTCAGGAATTTTACAGATTTTTGTTTAAGGATGTTTAAGGATTTTAGGGAATTTAACGGAATGTTAAGATATCTTAGAGGAATTTTAAGGAACCTTATGGAATTTGAAGGACTTTTTCTATTTTTAAAGGAATTTTAATGATTTTCTCAGTGATTTTCAAGAATTTTAAGGAATTTAAAGGAATTTTAAAGAATTTTAAGAAATTGAAAAGAAACTTCAGGAATTTGAAGGAATCTTAAGGAATCTTAAGGAAGCTTAAGGAATCTTAAGGAATCTTTAGGAATCTTTAGGAACCTTTAGGAATCTCAAGGAATTTCAAGGATTTTTAAAGAGTTTTATTGAATTCTAAGGAATTTTAAAGGAATCGTAAGGAATGGTAAGGAATCTTAAAACATATTAAGGAATTTTAAGGGATCTTTAGGAACATTTAGGAATCTTAAGGAATCTGAAGGAATTTTATTTACGGAATTTTAAGGAATCTTAAGGAATTTTGAGGAATTTTCAGGATTTTTACGGGATTTTAATGATTTTTAAGGAATCTTAAGGAATTTTAAGGAAATTTACTTTGGTTCAAAAAACATTATTCTAATGGGGTTTACTTTGGTTCAAAAAACACGATTCTAATGGTGTTTACTTTGGTTCACAAAACAGGAGTCTAATGGGATTTACTTTGGTTCAAAAAACAGGATTCTAATGGGGTTTACTTTGGTTCAACAATAGGATTTTAATGGGATTTACTTTGGTTCAACAATAGGATTCTAATGGGGGTTACTTTGGTTCAAAAAAAATGATTTTAATGAGATTTACTTTGGTCCAACAATAGGGTTCGAATAGGGTTTACTTTGGTTGAGCAATGGGGTTTTAATTGGAGTTACTTTGTTTCAGCAATAGGATTCTAGTGGGATTCACTTTGGTTTAGCAGTGGGTTTTCACTTTGGTACAAAAACAGGATTGTAATGGGATTTATTTCGGTTCAACAAAATGATTCAATCGGGGTTCGCTTTGGTTTAACAATAGGATTGTAATGGGGTGTACTTTGTCTCAAACGACAGGATTCTAGTGGGGCTTACTTGGGTGCAGCCGTAGGATTCTAACGGGATTCGCTTTGGTCCAACAATGGGATTCTAATGGGGTTTATTTTGCTTCAACGATAGGATTCTAGTGGGATTTACTTTGTTTCAACAACAGGATTCTAATGGGGTTTACTTGGGTTTCAACGGTAGGATTCTACTGGGATTTACTTTTGGTTCAACAGTAGGATTCTAATGAGATTTACTTTGGTTCAACAATAACGTGTTGATGGGATGTACTGTATTTAGTGGCCAGTCATGAGATTTGAGGGAATTGAAAGGGGGGTTAACCATCAACAACAGAATGAACATGTGGGTGACGAGAGGAGGAAGAGGCAAGGGATCAGATTGGTCTGGAGCACTGAACCTTTGATTGGAAGTGTTTGCTCTAATCCAGTAAGTGGCAAGGGTACCCTCTGTTTTTTTCCAGCTATGGAAATTAAATTAAATTGGTTCATGTATTTATATATATATAAATGTGTTACCTATTAAACTTTAAAATTAGTAAACCATTGTAAACCCTGGTGTTTTTTCCATCCCTATGTTAGTTTCTTGGAGGATACGATCCGGGATACATCGCCAGGCCACCTTGAGAATCTGTGCGGCATGCCCAGCGGGATCAGGTTCAGACGCTCCACCATCGTCGGCACATGGCAATTTGATGGGATTTGAATTGGTTTATCCTCTGGTAAACATACAAAAAGCTATTGATAATGGCCCATAGTTGATTTACCGTTCTTAAAGATGGTGACGTTCCAGTTCGCTATATTAAATTACCAGAGGGTATTGGGATTGGATTATTGGGATTTGATGGGGATTTAATGGTACCCTCTGGTAAGTAGTCAACCATGGCAATACCATGCAATGTAGATATTTCATGATATTTCATGATATATTTTTAGTTGATGTTCCCAGCTATAAAAATCCATTTAGTTTGTTTTTTTCTCCAGCCAGCAATGAATGTTTGATTAGCAGATTGTAAAATCAATTCATATAATGGAAATGAAACCTAACTGCAGAATTTCATGGAAATGAAACCTAACTGCAGAATTTCTTGTCTTAACAAATTGTAATATATTTTAATCTAGTTAGATACATTCATTCCTGTAAATCAAGGCATTGGTCTCGTCTTGTTTGTGGTTTTTTTTGGGGAAAACGTCTCCATTTCCAGGAGGCTTCAAACTACATGTATTCTCTTGTATTCAATGAGACTGGACCAAAATCCTATACTGTAGATTCTATCCTTCTTTTGATGGTTAGTTACCACCTACTTCCACAATGTTTGATGGTTAAAAGTTGTTTAAAAGTCCTAATCCCAGGAATTGGACCCCAAGTTCTCACAGTGACTTCAACAAACTCCACCAGGCGAGACCTGCGCGACCAGTCTGGCGCTGAGATGTGCTACTCAACGGGGTCTTCTTGGGATAGATACGGTACAACTAAGTGGAGCGCATACCCGAAATTTCATGGAAACCTCATTTTTCCGGTGAATTGCGGTGAAATGCGTATTAGAAGACAAAGCCATTTGGGTATTGCTCCAAAATTGTTCACCGCCCAAAATCGATGGTTCAAACATGTTCAATTTCAATTTCAAGTTTCAGTTCAGATTCCAAACACAGACCAGCCACTTGTTTGTCAATTCTTACTCCACTGCGGTTATGTCCATTTCTACCTGTTGTGTTGTCAGCCCCTAATGGTATCACTGGGGCTCAATGGTGCTAAGATTTTTTTTCACGGTCAAATCTTGATAGGTTGCATCTAGTGTGTCCAACTATGACTAAAAAAGAACCTTCAAGGATGGGACTCATGGATTTTGCAGCGGACTATCGTATATGCGCAGTCATGAATCTTGTGAAGGTATGCAAGTTGTCTATCTCTGTTGCAGAAAGAAACAACGAAAACCATGTTCAGAAAGCAAGACAGAAAGGCAAAATCCGAAAATCCCCACAGCATATAACACATCCCCACAGTATATGTATGTATATGTACTATAGGTACTAGACCATAAAATCCCCACGATCCCAATGATAAACCTTAAACTCCGATTGTTGGGTGAAAAAATGGGCATCCATGGGTTGATCATAATTTGACGATTACGTCCCAATCAAAGCAGGCTTAAAGTGGTGGGGTAAATCCCCATTATGTTTAAACAAAGCCATTAAATCCCCATATATATATAGTTATGTATATATATATACAGTTATAGAGTTATATATTTAGTTTTATATATAGTTATACATATATATATATAGTTGTGTATATATATATAGTTAGATATATATAGTTATATATATAGGTGTATATATATATATATATGTAGTTATATTTATAGTTATATATATATAGTGAAATATATATATATAGTTAGATATATAGTTATATATATAAATCAATATATATATATATATATATGTAGTTATATTTATATAGTTGTAATATAGGTATATATAGTTTTGTTTTTATAGTTATATATATATAGTTACATGTATTTATTTAGTTATATATATATGTATAGTTTTAAATAGTTATATATATATGTAGTATATATATATATTATAAGATTAGATTATATTTGTTGTACTATGTTTTATTATCTAATCATATACAGCAAGCAATATCCCCAGCCCTTTTGCAGTGGTGAAACCAACCAAACAACATCCACATTGACCTGACTCCTCCGTCGCGTTCTTAGGTCCCCTGAGAAATCCTCAGAGAAGCCAGAGCCAGAGAAGCAGGAGGCTGGGACCGGGGATGACCTGGGAGGAAGTTCACCATGTTCGATGGGGGATTCAGCCCACAGCTGACCCGCATCCCAACATATCCCAACATATCCCAACATATCCCAACATATCCCAACATATCCCAACATATCCCAAGTGCGGTGCAGTGCCATGGCTAAATTGATGTAAATTGCCATTAAAAAACGGGGGGTTCATATGAGGTTGTTTGCATATTGCGAGGATTCCCGTTGTGAGAGGGATGATAAGATCACATATACCATGGTTTGATACAGCAGATATGCGGACAGAATGATACTATGATGGGGATATAATGGGATAATAACAATCAAAACAATAGTAAATGGTGATTCACCCCATAATAAAGTGCTATAAACGGATGATCAGCAATGAAGAACCGCTATTTTCGGGGCGGCTCCAAAACGCAGAAATCACCTCTTTGTCGTGCTGTGAAGATGGGGGATCCCCAAGTGATCTCTTGGGTGTCACACTAAAATGGTCTAATGGTGATGAATAACTTGAATGATGACTTGGGGGTACCTCAAAAACTTAAGAAACCTCCTAATATGTGAAAAAAAATGTGTGTTATGGGGCAAACCGTATTTCCAATGATGATTGCCATTTACGATTTTTCTTGGAAGGTTGAAAATTGAAAACTGATCAGTTGCGAGAAGGGAGTGGTTTGAAGAAGGTTAAGATACCCCGCACCAACAGAAGAAAACTCATGCCCCTTTTCATAAATGTGTTGTGGTTGCTTCAACCGATAAACCCAACCCCCGGGTAATCAAACATGGCTTGTCGATTTTTCCGGCTCTAAACTCTAAACCTCTATTCAGTTCCTGGATTTTCCAGCTTACCATGGTTGATTTCGGAGGGGAAATCCAATCAACTCCCATTCCTGTATATTCCTGTTAAGTTGCCAATAAATTGCCAATCAATTCCAAATAAATCCCATTCAATTGATTCCTTTTCCATCCTTTTCCCATCTTCAAAGCTCTGGATGTCCCTTCCGTTTCACAGGAGCCGAGCGGGCTGGATCTCCACCTGGTGCGGCGCTTCCGCAGCCAGACGGATCTGGGCGATGCGCGCGATGCGCCGCGCACGGAGATGGACCACTTGCGCTCGCTGTCCGAGAGCCGCTGGGACGGAAAAAATATGGATGGTTTATTTAACAAGAAATAATGCATAATATATATATATATAAACTATGAATAACTATAATGGTTGTATAATATATAATCATTATAGTTTATATATATAATCAGTATATAATATATATGTATATATGTATAAACTATCATTGTTATATAATATGTAATTTATCATTATAGTTTATATATATATAAGCAGTACAATATATATATATATACATATATAATAATGATTCGCTTAGGTTGACTGGACAGCTCTGCCGATGTATCCCAAATAGGACCCACCACCTCAGAGTGGAATCTTGGAGCTGCTGAGCATTAGTACAAGATAGATAACCCTGCGAGGCATTGTTACAGAAACCACCCAGCCAATGCCAATGTATCGAGATATATTTTAATTAGACACTACACTGCACTACACCACACTACACCCACATTTACACCTGCAACTACAACTACACAGGACTACACTTACACTACAAACACAACTAGAACTACAATTACAACTACGTACAGCTACGCTACACTACACTACACTACACTACACTACACAAGAGATAGATGAATAGACAGATAGATAGACAGAGGGAGAGATAGAGAGAGAGAGAGAGAAGGTGGGTGACAGAGAGAGAGAGAGAAGAGAGAGAGAGAGAGAGAGAGAGACTCAGAGCCTCAACCACCTTTCGATCCATCAGTGGGTTCGCCCTGCCATCCATGCATCACAAAACCTCACCTCTCCTATAGTTTCCTATCTTTGAGAAACTTCCGCCACCGCCTTGTGCGGTACTGCTGGTAGATATTCAGCAGCAAAATTGTAGGATGTTCTCTTGCCATAGCATTGTCTAATTGTGTCAATCTTGTTTTGGTGTGACTGCATGAGCTTGAACCCTTCTGTTTTGCTGGAAACCAGTGCCCCATCCACCAGTACCCAACGAGACCATCAGATTTGAGACTGTAGATGAGGAGTATCTAAAGCCCCAAGCTGTCATTATTTTTCGGGGGAAACAATTTAAAATTTATATATATATACCATGTAGTGTGGGATTTCATCACCCAAGACGACGCGCATTTCACCCAAAACCATGATGTTCTCACCGGCCAAAAACATCATTTCACCAACTACTCGATGTCTGCAATTTCATCAACAACCATTGTCTCCCCACAAAATCCACAAATGGAGATGTCACCCAAAATGTTCCATTTTTCCTCGCAAAATGGATATTCCACCATATTTTCCATCATTTCTCCACCATTTCTGTTCCCAAATGATGTTTCCTGAAATAGGGGTACCCCCAAATCTTCGAATTTTCCATGAAATGAAGCATCCAGCTATTGGGGTACCACCATTTTAAGCATTTCTCCACCATTTCTCCTCCATTTCGGTTCCCATGTTCCTCCCAACAAAACGTCTGCGAGGCAAACCCCGCCACGGCAGTGCCTCTGCCTCCAGCGGTTCGCCGGTGTCGCGGCAGCCGTCCCGGCGATGGCCGGAGGAGCTGGTGTCGCCCAGGCGGAAGATTTCGGGGGAGCCATGAAGCAGGGATTTAAGGCAGCTTACGGGGGATACAATGAATATATATATATATATTTATAATATATAATATGATATATATATTATATTATATATATATATGTATATTATAGATATAGATATACATACACAATGTGTATATCTATAGATGTATGTATATATAATGTATTTAGTGTATATATATAGGTATACTGGTTCAACCTTGGATGGATAGTTAAATCTTTTAATCGTTTGCTATCAATGGAACAAATACTAAGCCAAAAATTAGAGTTTATCTACGATTCAGAAATTCACTATGTACTTTATTAGATACATACCTCACATACATATGACAAAAAACACAAGTATGTTAGATCTCCATTTTTGATGGTTGAAGGTTTCTTTAAATGACCTCAAGATCACTGAACATAGATCAGTTCCAATACCGAAACCGACGGTTTTTTACGCATCTTGGGATGCCCTACTTTAACAAACCCCGACCAGCAGTTAGTTGCAGTACTTGAATGGCTATGTAGCTGCTGTCTGAGAGAAACTGTTGTTTTATTTCCCCATCTCCCGTCAAAAAGACTGAACATGAGGCTTAAAACACAAAAAAATGGGGATTGACATGCTTTCCTTATCTTGAGATGGGAATAGATCGATTGTATCATCTCAAATACCACCCAAAAGAGACACTAGAATGAATAGATCATAGCATGTAATAGATCGTAATAGATCTATTGTTCGTGACTTCCCCGCATGACCCACAGCTGAGCTGAGCTCTCGGCCGCCGAGTTGCCAACCAAGCTAGGTGTCTTTTGGAGGTTGCTATATAAATGGGTATATAACTGCTATAACATGATATAACGTGATATAACTGGTATGAGTGATGTGGGACAATATATTTATGGATATATAAATAATATATATATATAATTATATATATATAATGTAATTTTTATATATATATATACATATTTATCACAAAATAGTTCCAGCTTGGTCCCAATGCTACAAATGAAAAGCCAGCCACGGCAGGGTCAACGAAATCCCCAAGCGAATCTCTGCCACCCAGCTTTTGTGCGGCAGCCCAGGGTCTGAAAGACATGCCAACGGCAACATAGGGAAAATCACAATGTTCATAGGTGGTGAATAATCTATAAATGGACAATTGTTCATAGCTATGCTGAATTACCGTATCTGGTAATTTTGGATGATTGTGGGGTCCCAACACCCGATGTCTTGGAAGTTCGCGAATCTGACCAATCGCCATGGAGAATCACCGATTTGGTTGGTAAATCATCGGCTGCATTGGTGGATTTTCCCATGCTCTTGCCTGTTTACCAGAGTGTCACTTCAGTGATTTCTTTGTTCATCTATTTTTTTACGCCATGTGTCAGTGTGTTGTGACACTTTTGTGATGAACGACCGTTGTGGTGTGTCACGTGACCGCCAGAACCGGCCCGAAAAGGGGCCAGCTTGGTGATCTCGTCGGTGGTTTGTTCATTCTGTGCACCATTCTGTTGGTGATTGCGGCCATTGTCTCATGAACAGGCTGTAGTCTCCGAGTTTATGCCGGGTTTTTTTCCCCCTTCCAAGAAGGTTTAACCCTGCTTTGATTTTTTGTACACGCAGGATGGACATGATACCCACCTCAAAAAATGATGTTCCATTCTGGAATGATGAGCCCAACTGGCTGTAATTCAGAAGGGAAATTAAGGGGATACAAGCCGCCGTAGCGAGTGATGTTTGACTTGCAGCAACGGGAGATTGTTGTTCTTCCAGGCAAAGCCCCAATCAGCAGCAGCAGATGCCTGGGATCCCAATCAATGCTGACTCTGAAGGGACGTGGATTATGTGCGCTGATGACCTGGAATTTAATTCCACAATATTCCACATATTCATGATCTTTTCACTTGTTTGGATTTTGCCACGTCCCACATGTTTAGAGCCGGGTTCGGGGGCTACTTGTTGGAATTTCAGGGGTGAAACCGCCAATCAGAAGAGATTCTACATGGGATCAAAGCTGAGGTCATCTGATGTTTGGCAGGGCAGTGGATCCAGATTTTTCACGGTTTAAGACGTTAGACCCAAACAATCAACCAACCAATTTGTGGTCATATACTTGGAATGTATGAATGGTTCATAATTTGCTTTACCGTAATACCACATGATATAATAGGCATGGTCCACGTTACTTAGAGTGATCCCCACCCTGACAAGTTATTCCGGCATCGTTTCTGATCTATCATTTGGATATTATCTATATACATACATATACATACGTATGTTCTGACATTGTATCTGACATTCTTTCTGGCATATAATATATATATATATATATTCTGACATTCTATCTGCCATTCTTTCTGGCATTCTATCTGGCATCTATTTTGACATACTTTCTAGCATATATGCTGACATTCTTTCTGGCATCTATGCTGGCATTCTATCTGGCATCTTTTCAGGCATTTGTTCGGGCATTTGATCTGGCATCTATTCTGGCATTCTATCTGCCATTCTGTTTCTATTTGGCCTTCTCTCTAGCATTTCCCTCTGGCATGAGTTCGGGTCCAGGCACACTCCACGGCATCGAGGGTCCAGCCGAGATGGCAGAAGAAGGTGAGCAAGGAGAGTGAGCAAGGAGTTGCACTTTTGTTAAAAGTCTAGAGACCCTCACCCGGCAAGTGGGAAAAAAAGAGATGGTGATTTCCTGTTGATCTGTTCCATGCAGAACTTCTTCGTCTCACATTGAAAGATGGCACTGAGGCAGCCCGGGCAACCAGGACCATTTCCACAGGCTGTTGTGGAGTCCAAGACAGATCCTTGGTGAAGTGGTGAAGTTTTGCTTGTCGAAAGGGCCTCACTCTCCAGGACTTGCCACTGATGGAGCTTGAATTGATGCTCCATGGCTGAACCATCAAATTGGCATTTAGATGAATTTAGATTGTTGAACATGGGGATAGATATCCTGTCAGGCAAGAAGCCAACTAGCTTTTTTGGCCTTGAGCCCACAGGTCTCGGCCATCAGAGTATCCCCAGCTATTTTTGTTCCACCTGTTTGTTGGTGATACCTCGTTTTTTTGGTGAGATTATGGGTACCCCGGACCCCCCAACAAAGATTGGTGGTTCCATGTTTCATCGGCTCATATTCGTTGGTTACAGGTGTTCATCTGAGATTCCTACTTGGTTGAAATGATTTTTGCTGTTGCATATTCGCCCTAGCTCTTCTCGGATAGATAGATAGTATCACACGGACATCTAACCTGGCAAATGGAAGATCCCACAATGATCCACAATGTTTGATGGGAAAATCGGAAACTCATCCAAGTGACAGTTGGAATTACCAGAAACTATGCTCCGAACTGTAGATTTTTTGACAAACAAATCAGGCAATGGATTGCCAAGATGCCTAATTTTAAAAAAACGGATTATATATGATTAATATATATATATAATATATATTATAATATTGTGCCAAAAAATAAGTTAAACAACGCTAAAGATTCTGAACTTTACCACTGGTCCGAGTAATAACGATGAACTTTAGCTGATATTCACATGTTTGGTTCAAATTAGTAGTTTTTCATCCTCTATTTGTGTATCTGTTTTGTCGACGTTTGAAAGATCAGCGCGCCACGAGGAACTCTCCTTGAACGGAGACACCTTGGATTTGCTCATGGCTCCAGGTGCGACTGGTATGTTATGACCTACAAGTGGGATGGGAATGGATGGGATAGCATATATATATATATATACATAATATACATAATTATAACATATATATATACACGCATAATCTATGTTATATAATACAATGCATATAGTGCAGTGATGTACATATCTACATAAGCATGTTCCTACATAGTGGTACCCCCCAGTTATAAGTTGGTGTATAAACCCCATTAACTATAGTTATAAGTACCATAAACCATAGATATTGGAGATATAAACCAACTTAGCTATCTATGGGGCACCACTATGTAGTGTGTTTTTTTTGGCTTCCCCTGGCCGTGTTTATATCTCGAAAAAAAGACATGGGGGTCAACCAACTGATATAGCGACTGATATGCTGAAAAGCTACAAGCAATGGGCATAGTGAGACAGGCATGTGCCAGATGGAAATGGATTCAATTCTAGCCCCCTTTAACACCTGGCTTTCTGGCGTGGTGAGTGTTGAAAGGGGAAAGGACTATATTGCATTTGTCAGTGGCGATTGTCGTCATATGCCGTCATGCCCTACCTTTGATGATGAGACACATGAGAGAGTCATGTAAAAACTCCAGAAGTGATGGATGTGCTTTCAGCAAGCTTTCCAGGCTTGCTCAGTCAAGATGGGCCGTGCTGATGGCTGATGAGAAACCATGACAAACCACCATTTTTCATGGTAAGTACACCTGCTTTTTGATCATCAACCACCAATTTTTGTTGTACCCCCCTTCCACAGGTGACGTGCTCCTCATGCGTGGCTCGGGGCGCATCAGCGACATTGGCAACGCGGGCGGCTTCATGGGGCATGTCCTGGTGGTGCTGCTGGGTGGCAAGTCATGGCAACGTTGGTTTGGGAGTCGGGGTCAAGTGGTCGGTGATGGATAAATGGTGGTTTAGTGGATGGCTCATCAGGTGATCATTGAGCTGTTTAAATATAAAATCTGAAAATAGTGGAGGAAAATACTGAAGGATACTGAAGGTATCCATGTGCCACAAGTATGTTTTGTTGTCTTTTGTTGGGTACTTGGGAAAAGTTTCAACAATTCTTAGTCACTGGTTGGACGACCAAGTTGTAAGCTAGTGTAGACCCCACGGGTTCAACCTAGAAGGAAAGATAGTGGGGAAGGGAGATAATTTGCTGTTCAACATTGTTTGGTTCCCGTCGATGGTTTTTTTAGGGAGCAAGTGGGGAACACTTGTTGGCAGCTAAGAAACAGTGTGAATGCCATTCAGAAGCTAAGATGGTCGCCTCACTTGCGTTCTTTCGCGCTTCAGCCGGCCTATTCTTATTGGTTTTATTGGGAAGTTGAAAGTCACCTGCCACAGCGTCACAACTTGAATGGTAAATGCATTTGGTAGTGCTCAACATCAAAAAAAAAATGCAACTTTCCTCAAGCATAATATAATGTGCATCACCATCACCCTACCATCATGCAGGCAGCACTTGTTCGATACATACCCACATTATTTTGGGCAAGTCTGCGTATGTGTCACTCTAACCATCTTAAAAGTAAAAAGGCTTGACTGAAAATGGGAGCACACACCCCAATGCAGTACTCGTCGGTCAAGTCCCTATTTGTTGATTGTTAAATCACCATTTTAGCATAGTTTAGCTGGTTAAATCCACCCAAAAAGAACTACTTTTCTTTTTGATTGAAAAACATGGACAAGACATTTTCTGATAAATCATCTTAAATCACCATTTGATGATAGTAAAATTCCATTCATATCACGATCGACACCAGCTGGGGGATTTGGATGGATTTGGGGGTTCCATCCCAAATAGGAGTAGAATTACGCGCAAACCCCCCAGTTCGCCCACACAACTTCTTAGGGATTTTGAAGGAAATAAATTCCGACCCCCGTTAAACTTTACACTCATTTGGGAAGACCAACAAGGGTATTAGGAATGTAAATTCCCAACCCCGTTAAACTTTACATTCAATTGGGAAGATCAACAAGGGTATTAGGAATATAAATTCCCACCCCCGTTAAACTTTACATTCAATTGGGAAGATCAACAAGGGCATTAGGAATATAAATTCCCACCCCCG
>Ga0126342_10001611_pt1:0-30000 | contig 32448 bp, 36 predicted proteins | sample Cyp1metagenome_FD_92528 | JGI IMG/M metagenome (GOLD analysis project Ga0126342, IMG submission 92528) | Coral microbial communities from Lord Howe Island, Old Settlement Bay, Australia - Cyphastrea 1 metagenome | ecosystem: Host-associated > Invertebrates > Cnidaria > Coral ...
AAACAAATGTTTGAAACAAATGTTTGAAACAAATGTTTGAAACAAATGTTTGAAACAAATGTTTGAAACAAATGTTTGAAACAAATGTTTGAAACAAATGTTTGAAACAAATGTTTGAAACAATGCAAGGTCTTGCAGATTCTTGCAGTCTTGCTGGACTCACCCGAACACTTTGATCACCCGCAGGCACAGTCGCCTCTTTTTGTGGACACTCAGCACGATCACTCGAGCTAAATTGTGGATGCGAAATGTGCAAGGTCTTTGAGTCTACAGAATGATGAAGGATGTGTGTGTGTGTGTGTTTGTGTTGTTCAATCAACTGCTGAATGAAGGTTCTTCATGGTTTCTTCCACATGTTGGGCGCTCTTCTGATGCTCTCTTTCCGCTGCGACTAAGCCAGTGAAAGTCGCCCCGAGTTTTTCTGTCCCAGTGAGGTGCATTTTGTCACGGAAGATGTCCAATGCCAAACCTGCCCAGGCACGTTTTGCCAAATTTTGCACTTGGTTTTTGCACATGTTGGCAAAATTTGGCAAACGACACCTGAAGAAAAATGGCACGACCACATGACATCTGCAAACTCTGTAGCAAGATTCCGGTCCCGGTGGCCTTTTCGTGCATTTTCAAATGTATCAAAAGTCATGTTTGCTCATTAATCCAACGGAGTTTATTTGAAATCCCAATGCATTGTCATTCACCATGTTAACGTTTGTTCAAACATGTTCAAACCATATTTTCCGATGAGGTTGTCGTGCTCTCCACTTTGAAATAGCTACGTCTTCACGATTCTTCACGCGTCTTTGTTTTGGGTCCTGGGCCCCCGTCATACGTAAACGCGCTACGCATATGCAGTTCTGCTTGGCACAGCCATGCAATGTCACCTTTTCCCACGTTTGTTTGCCACACGAAATGGATCGAAATGGCACGCCAAAGGTGGGGGACCAAAAAAAAAGTTCATTGGCCGAGTTGCACATACTTGAGGGTAAACTAGAGATGGGTTTTCCTCATGATCTAATTCTAAATTGGATGTTGACTTGACAAGCACTTGATATGATGCTGTAGATGCATGAATCCCAAAACACGGCCAGCGTGGGCAAAAAATGCTGCAATGCGGTGTGCCATTGTAGAGGCCATCCTGAGTCCTCTGGCCCGTGTTTACGCGCAAGTTGGGCGATTTGGCATCTTTGGGTTTTGGCATTTGTTTCATTTTGTTTCTCTTGAATCTTTTTGTATTGGCATCCCTCCCTCTTGGCATTCCTGTCTCTTGACATTTCTTTCTCTTGACATCTATTTCTCTTGGCCCCTCATTCTGTTGACACATCCCTGTCACATGCCATCTCTTTCTCCTGACATCTCATCCCTCTCTCTTTGCCCCTCTCTCTTTGCCCCTCTCTCTTTGCCCCTCTCTCTTTGCCCCCCTCTCTTTGCCCCTCTCTCTTTGCCCCTCCATCTTTGCTCCTCTCTCTTTGCCCCTCTCTCTTTGCCCCTCTCTCTTTGCCCCTCTCTCTTTCCCCCTCGCTCTTTGCCCCTCTCTCTTTGCCCCTCTCTCTCTCTCTTTGCCCCTCTCTCTTTGCCCCTCTCTCTCTCTTTGCCTCTCTCTCTCTCTCTCTCTCTCTCTCTCTCTCCCTCGCCGTCTCATTCTCGTCTCATTCTTTTGACACATCCCTGTCTCTTTGCACCTCATTCTCTTGGCATCCCTTTCTCTCGACATCTCTTTCCATTGACAAGCTCTTTGTCTCAAAATCACCTTCTCTTGACATCTCCTTCTGTTGAAATCTCTCTCTCGCGACATCTCCTCCCTTGGCATCCCTTTCTGTTGACATCGCCCCCTCTTAAAAGCTCTTCGCAGCATTTCGACTGCACAAGCAACGACCGGATTCGCAAACGCAACAGCTGCACCACCGTACAAACACGCGTCAAAAGCCATGTTCTTTTACCCAGCAATTCAACCGCGAGTGACGCTCGAATGTGAACAAACCAAGAACTCTGCGCACAAAATGACAACGCAAAGCCTTCGAAACAATCACCTCATTGCGCGGCCAATCCAATCCAACCAAGATCTGACCATGATCCGAGATCGATCCGAGATCGCTTCGAAACCGTAGCACCGCACACCTTCATCGTTCGTCTTCTGAGCGATTTTGTAGTGGAAAAACACACAGTTTGCGCTCCACTATCTTTCTCAAAACGCAGATCGTGCGAGACTTCCTCCGAAAATACAAAGTGAAGATGCGCCATGCTTTCAGGCGATTCTCCTTTCAAAAATGCAAGCTGATGAGGTGAAAACTAAGCTTTCGCGCGGAGATCTCCTTCCAAAATGAAGGTGAGAGATCTAAATCTCGGATAATGGTTTGCTGTGGTGACTTGTCGGAAAATGGGTTGTGATGTTGAGTGTTCAATATATCGTGAGGTAGTATGTCGTGGTAGTGAGTTGCCAGATAATGGTTGTCGTGATAGTGAATTGCTAGATAGTGGCTGTCTGTGATGCTGAGTTGTGGGATAGTGACCTGTTGTGAGCATGAGTGGTGGGTGAGATAATGGTTTGTCGTGATAACTAATTTGTTGTCATCGTGAGTTGTGGGATGGTAGTTGGTTGTGGTGTTGAGGTCCCCAATAGTGGTTGTTGCGATATTGAGTTGTAACATAATGGCTGGTTGCGATAACTAGTGAGTTGTGGGAGAATGGTCTGTTGTGATATTGAAAATAATTGAGTTGTTAGAGACTCGTTGCTGTAATAGTTGGTCTTTGTGTGACGGTTTGTTGTGAGGGCAAGGTAATGATTCGGTGTGAATGCGAATGTCTGTGACACTGTCCTAGGCCTCCCTTGACAATGCAAACATGTTTTGCACTCGCAAGAAAGGTGAGCACCAAAGCCTTCTTCAGTTCAAGGCCGGACAAATCGCCCAGTTGGCAATGGTGCCTCTGAAGTGGGATTGTAAAATGTTGCTTACATGCAAGAATATGCCTGGTCAATTACACAAGGACAAGGCTGGTGAATACTCAACAAATGGACTAGGCAAGGTGTGTAAATGAAGTGTTGAGAAACGTCGCGTTAAAACATCTGACAGTTTGATGGTGGCCATTTTGACTGTGTCTGAGATCGCCACTAAATCACCGCCGAGTTCTGGTGAAGATTCCAGGCAGCCTAGCGCTTTTGATGGTGTCCCGAAATTCATGAAATGTGCAGACTCGGCAGCAAACCCAGCCTGCACTTTCGGCGCATACACAAATTCGAACTTGCCCGGAAGATGGGAGGTGATGGCAGTAAGCTCCTGCACACCTGCCAACGACTGGAATGAAATCTGTGACCCGTATGTAATATGAGATGTGTTGTTGAATGTTGTACATTACACATACACATACACATACACATACACATACACATACATATACATATTACATATTACATATTAGATATACATTATACATTATACATTATACATTATACATATACATATTACATTTTACATTTTACATATTACATATTACATTTTACATTATACATATTACATTTTACATATTACATTTTACATATTACATATACATGTACATATGCATATTCAAGAACATTTACATTTACACAACTGGCTAGAAATTCTCCCCGGCTTCTATCATACTTCCAAAATCCTCCAAGGGTGTGTAGTTAACCATGTCAACCTGCTCGAGGGGTGGGTTGCGGGTCTAGACCGGCGACAGCATGTCTCACCTGCAGCGTGGACGATGCCAATCAAGCTGCCCTTCCAGACAGGTTCCTGGGAGATCCGCAGACCGCTCTAACCACAGGGCTCTCACGCTTGTCGTTGCCAAACCTTCAGCATTGTCACATGAAATCTCTTGGCTTGATGCGGAACCGAGGTTGTGACTTTTTTCTGCACCAACATGTTCAATGCCTGCAAGTGAAAGGATGTGAAAGGTGATGACTCTGTCACCTCATCCAGCAGCGTCATGGCCTGCTCCACGGTCATGTCACGGTTCTGTCCTGACAAAGCGGACGCAAATTCAAAGCTTAGAAGACCCATCTCGTCCAAACACGTGGGGGTCACTGGGGACGTCACTAGGCCTGATTCAACGCTGTGGCAATTTGAAGAAAAATATATAGGAATTCGGAAAATATAATTTCTGCGCACCACCTGCAGCGCATCATCGTTTGACAGAGTTGAACGCTCCATGCAAACAGAAGTCCTCCAAGTCCCCCATAGCCCTTGGCAAAGACCAAGCAATAATTCTTTTGACAAGGTTTCTTCATGTTTCTTCCTCATCTCTCCGCTTTGCAGCAGGCTGGAACAGAAGCGACAGAAGCACATTCAAACAAGGTCTCGAGATGTCTCGAGTTTTATTGGCGTGTTGGAGGATTTAACTAGATTCACAAATTATGAATTCAGCCCACAAGTATCCACAAGTAAGATGCTGATACTTTGACTGGAGTGCTCAGAGTGCTCATTGATCGCTGAGCATGATACGGCCGCAGCCATGCTTGGTGCTGTCGGCGCTGGCAGTCCGCCCTGTTAGCATCGCAGGATGTCAGATGGACGAGAAAATATGAGAAAATAAAACCCAAACAAAATCCGCACGCATAATGGCATATATTGGCATAGAACAAGAGTATGTCAGAGCACTTTCCATTAATATCGATTTGACAAAATTACACTTGAATCCTAAGAATAGCGTCAAAGGTGCCAGCATTTTGCAGAGGCCAATCTCGAGCCTGATTCTGGACCCGCAAGTCGCGCAGCTGCGCAATCTTCTTGGTCACAGCCTGTAAGCGAATCTCTTTTTTTGCCGCCCTGAATTCTTCATGATGCATGGTGCCTTCCTGGAGTAGTTCACACGGCTGGTACGAAAAGCAGAAGAATGCTCTGACAAATGCAAAACTGCAAGTAAAAAAGATTCAAGACAAATTCACATAAACATATATAAATTCATATATAAACATATATAAACATATATAAACATATATAAACTCACATGTGACCACAACCCCCGTCTTTTAGCCTGGCCCATCTCCCGAAACCGCCGCAGGGCCGGTGGATTGTGCCAGGGCCTTTGTTGACCAAACGATGAAAGGTGCGTTTTTTTCCACACCGATAGGCACCGAGCACCGAGATCCCAACCCACCTTCAATGTCCAGCTCCTGACTCTGGTGCTTGACCTGGTAACGTACGTAACGTACCCGAATGCCATGTTTCAAGCTGTCTTCGATTGTCTTCGTTTCAGACCAGTCAACTGTCGAGTCAACTGAGTCGACTGAGTCAACTGAGTCTGCCACCAATTCAGCGATTTCGACTTCCAGAGTTGCGAGGCTCTCGGTGTCGGAATAGGAACTCGACAGAGCGCCTCAGCCAATTTCGGCACCAAGTTGGCACCAAGGGCACCGCTCATCGGGCAGTGCTGAGTGTCTGGCCCTGTGCAGCTGCACCAATCAGATCATAGATCACCTTCCGAAGCAGTGTGGCAGAGTTCAGGCGGTGCTAGTCAAACAACCTGCGTCAAACTTTGCTCATTGTAACCCACAAAATCTCATAAAAGATATTAAAAGATCATAAAAGCCTTCTTCACAGCTTGTTCCCAGAAGTGTCCGCTGCATGTTTCCGTGTTGTTTTTGGATTCGCACCTGCTTCTGATCTCCTAGGAGGTCGAGCGACGGCCGAACAAGCGCATCCGGCACAGACGCCTGGACAACAAAAAAAACAGCAGTTCATCACAGTTCGTCACCAAAAACATGGCTCGTTTTGCAAGCGGGACAGCGGGCACAGCGGGCACAGCGGGCACAGCGGGCACAGTTGCACCGGGCAGTCAATGCTATCACCTGCCTTTTCGGTATCAAGCAGCTGCACGGTCAAAATCTCTAACCTGAACAAATCTCAAATATGTTCACAATTTTTGTTTAAATGCTAAGACATGTGGTGCTCCTAAAAGAAATGCTTAATGTATCTTAATGACTTAATGTGTTTAATTGCAAATGTTCAAATTGGCTGGGATGCTTCGCACCTTGAAGCGATATCCTTCAGAATTGCCGTGGACCTCTGCAGGAAGTCTACTAATTCAACTTCTTAAACTGAGAGCTAAGTGCAGTGGCTCGAGTCTGAAAGCACAAACATCCAACCATGAAAATTCATGGAACGTAATGCGATATGTTATGTATATGTGTGTATGTAATATATATATATATATATATGTGTGTATTATACATATTATATATACATATTATATATACATATTATATATATACACACACGCATCATTATAATGTGATAAAACTTTCTGCAAGTCTTGGCGTTCCAACGCCATGACTCCAGTCCAGGCGCCTTGGACGCATGGAAAAACACTCCAGAAAAACGGATGAAAACTGCTCCCATCTGCTCCCAATCCAATGGAAATCAATGAAATCTGCCCCGAAGTGTGATTCGCTGTTTCAACATGTTTAAGCCCTCCACCCGTCTCAGCTGGACCTACTGGAGAAGGTGTCCAAAAGCCAAAGTTGCGGGCAAAGCCGTGCAAGGGACAATGGGAGTTGAAAATGCGTCAAAGCCAGAAATGCGGAACGGTGCAAGTCAGGGGCAAAAAAAAACAACATTGGCCAAGATAAGCAATTTGCAAGATCAAAGTAATCAAAGTCAAGTCAAAGACGTATTGCAGTGGGCCCAGATGGGCCCAGATGGGCCCAGTGGGCTATTGCATCTCCCGAGTGGAAGAGCGCAACTTTTCCGCGAAGCACAAAGGCGCGCCTGTCTGCAGCGGTGGTTCTCGTCTGCCCACGGAGCAAAGACAGTTTACCCAAGGCTCAGTGCGGCTCAGTGACCCTGAGCTTTGCCGTGCACAGATTCTGGAGAAAAGCAAAGACCTTGAAAGCTGCGATGAGTTCAAAGATGCTCAGGGAGGTCTGTGAGATCTTAGAAAGTCTTAGCGTCTTAGCAAAAGAATCCTTGCTGTTCTCCTGCAAGTTTCACTGCTGCATCTTGCATCCAATGAGCCACGCCCTCGCAATGCGGCGTTCGGCAAGCCAAGATCCAAAAAGCCCAGAAGGAGTCTGAAATCCGCAAGAGCCCATCTGGACGACTCAAATGCTACACGAGTGCATCGTTGATGAATCTGCACCGTGCGCGTGCTGTTGCGAGAAATGGCCTCGTGCGAGGCTCGTAACAGAATTTGGAAGCTCAGCACTGTGGCTGCTTCCCCTGACAGAGTTCCGCTGGTCAGGTTGTGCATGAACCAAAGTGGGATGGGAGCCATCCCAGTGAGAAGTTAGCCGATATCAAGAGCAACCCACACTGATCCACGCTGAAATTCCTAATGTGACATGCTGTGGCGGTGGGTGCTCTCATTGAAATGAGCAGGCAAGAACCCCTGCAGTCCTTTGCCTGGAAGAATTTTCACCTCCTTATAGAGGTTGGATGCCGTCGGCATCCCACATACTCTCTGTCCGAAGCGTTCACTAAGACACAGAATTCAATCGGCCGCAAGCCGCAAATGTCCTTCTGACTTTTGTTGAAACCAATGTTTGCATTATTTGCATTTCATAGATTGATTGGATGATTTTGGATTCCAGATTCTCCCTTCTGCAGCAAGCTGGGACACTGACTGTGACATGGACAATTACCTGGTCATTGCTCTCTCACCACAGGTCTGTGGATGCAGCCACTGTACAAGTGAGAGCTCCTAAGGTCAGACCCAATGCAAAGGGCATCTGGAAACCGAAACCGGACATGGCGACTGCGGAAGATCAAACAGATGTCCACTGCGGTGTCCCCGAAGGACTCTGAGGTCGGACAGGGGCGGCTACCAAGGCTCAAGGTGCTCAAGGTGCTCAAGGTGGTCAAGTTTTCTGAGTTGGGCCGATGTTAGCCGTTCCCCTGACCAGTGAAAAAGGGTGCCTCGGGAACATGGTGAATTCAATGCTTCGCCACATCTGTGGCCACATATACGACATAATACGACATAATACGACATATTGTTGTATCTTCTTGTCAAGCACTCCGCTGCGCTGCCCGCTCTGCATTCTCTGCAGTAGGACAGCTCATCGAAGAACTCGAGAAGCTCAACGTCCCAGCCCCAGGGAATGTGTGAATCACCCTAAGGCATCCTAAGGTTACATTACATCCAATGTATCACCTCGTATCACCTCCTATCACCTTAAAGAGCTTCCACAAGTTTCCATGATTCTCAAGAGATATCAAGATATATCAAGAGCTCAATGGGCATCGATCAAACATTCCCTAGGGGGCGAAACTCAGCCAGCTCTCACCTCCTGCACAAAGCACACCACTGAAGCCATGTGAATCTGCACCGGTTCTATGATATTCTACAATGTTCTATCCTGTTCCATGCAGATGTCAAATTGGTTCAAATTGACTCAGCTTTTCAAAATATCCAAAGCTGGCCTTGCAGGGACCCGCTTTGGGTAACTCTGAAAGGGGACCAAAGGATGGGGGAAGAGCTCGGCGAAAGGCACGAACTCATCTTGATCCGAACACCTGAAAACGTCAGTCAACAGCTGCGAAAGCCAGCTCAACACAAACATGATCAAACGATAACAAACAACAGCAAAGAATATAAACAATAGCAAACAAAATCACACAATGTTTATTCATATTTATTCAATACCTCAAGCAAAATCCAAGCATCTTCAGGTCTGACCTTTTCGCCTTTGATCCCTTCAAAGATGACTAGGCAAAGTACTGTGTGAGTCCAAAATAGGAACCGTTTGGTGACTTTCCAGACATGTCACTTCAAGAAGCCATGGGCCATGGACATGGGCCATGGACACGGGCCATGCCCGGAACTGTTCGGCCCGCAGCCCCGCAACAATCACGGCCTCATCTTCAGCTCTGGGCGGAAGTAATTCATGTGGTACCTGGGCATGAAGAAACAAAAGCAGCGGCGAGAAAGTGTAGACGAACAAAGACACTTACTTGAGAAATCTTGAGAAAAGGAAAGAAAAAGAAAAACCTGCGAGAAGAGACAAAGGCAGCTACCCTGCAGCGTTGAAATATGTGAAGAACAATAAAGAACATAAACACCTTTCACAGGATCCTTTGAAGATGCATCTGTCATCACTAAGTCATCACTAAGTCATCACTAAGTCATCACTAAGTCATCACCTTTCATCAAGCTCCATGGAATCTGCTCAGCGCACCATTGTTGCATCTCTAGCAGGCTGAAGGGCCCTTGGATCTGATTCTTGGGATCGATGTACTGCCAACCTGCGCAGCACCATGGTAGACCTACGACTCCTACGACATCTTACGACATCTTACGACCAGGTGTTCATAGGACAAAAACACTAGGACCGCCACCTGTGGATGGAGGCTGCTTCTGTGCCTGGTTACCTCAGGAAATGAAGGCCAACTACAAGTTTGAGATAATTAAGAGATGTTGAGAGTGTCTTGCAGTCTGTCTTGCACCAAGCAATGCCAAGCAAAAAGGTCAAAACTTCAAACCCCTTCACTGCTCTTTGAAATCTGAATTCCTTCGGATTCCTTCGGATTCAATAATGATTCCTTCAAATCTCAAGGACCTCTACGAACAATCCTAACCTGCACAGCAGATACAGCAGTCACTGGGCGGCAGACTCATCGGATTCACCTTTTGCTGCTGGTGACCTTGACATTGTCCGAAGATGTCCGAAGCACTCTGATCATCGATGGCATGAAACATATGAAACATTATGAAACGAAGAGTAGTCACTAAATTCACTAAATAGTCATATATGGTCACCAAATTCACTAGATAGTCACTAAATAGTCATCTCTTTTTTCTCAGTGGTCACAGATGGTCACAAAATGTTACAAATGGTCGCAGGATGTCGCAGGTACTCTGCCTGTAGGGTCCCAGCCGGCCATAGCTTGTGCTCGTGCTTGCATCGCTTGTGCTTGCTGCTGCTGTTTGAGCTGGGCCTCAAACCCGCAACGGAACTGTAAGATGCTGTAAGCATCTGCAGAAATCAAGAAGAGGCATCCAGGATGGTGCATGCATGTACAAAGATGTACAAAGCACAGATGTTTGACGATATTTGCCATCGTGTGAAACACTGTGCTGTGATGCGTCGGAACTGCGCCATCTGCGAGCAGCTCAGAATCTGAGAGATCTGCTGCTTGCTGCTCCAAGAGCATCCTGCCAATTTGCATCGACTCCTGGCGATGCCAGACAAGTGACAAAGCGAGGTCGCAATAGTCACAATTCATACAATTCCGTGCTCCAACAGAGTGCTCCAAGAGAGTCCAACATAAACAGTTTTAAAATGTTTTAAACACGGTCAAGTCATGTCAAGTCAAGTCGTGCCTCAGATCCTGGGTATTGAGCTCGCCTGGAAGAAAACATGCTGAGTGTCGTGAGTGTCGTGAGTGTCGTGGATCCATGGCGAACAGGATGTTGTGACAGGAATTGTGCAAGATCTGCATCTGAAATTCTCGCATAGTCAGGGATTTTTTGTGCGCCAAATGATTCGAGTGCATCTCTGCTTCCAAATCTGAATCATCACTCAGCTCCAAATCTGAACGTCAACCTATCAGCCTGATTATGCCAGGCTCGTAGACAGCTAGGCTGCTATAGGCTGCTATAGGCTGCTAGCGCATCTGTGTCGGACGTCGACACTTTCAAACTGGAACCAGCTGAGTCCACGGCTGCATCGCTGCAGTTTTTGCCCCAGCAGCAACAGCCTGGCACCATGAAACCTTTGCTCCTTCAACCAACTCGAAATCCGAAGCGATACGAATCACAGTTTTCAATGTACAAAACATGGTTTGTCTTGATCTGGACCAGTACTGACAAGGCACCAGGCTGAGCCAAATATGCAAAAATGATTGTGTCTTGGAACGTCTCTGGGCGTGTTCGATCACAAGTGTTCGCAATCTGTTCTGGATAAAGTTCCGCTGTTCTATGGGGGTCTATACTTGAGTGGAAACCAAGAGGTGTACAGTGTTATCAGGATGTTACCATGTTGGCAAGCGATGCATATGACACATGGAGTGCTGACACGACCTCTGCGCACAATTTGCTTGGACATCAAGTTAACTGTGAGATCTCAGTATCTAGTATCATAAAGTATCAGTCTATTCTACATCATTATTACTATTGTATGTATGTACGTATGTACGCATGTACATATGTACCTACGTACGTATGTACGTATAGTATAGAATGTACGTATGGACGTATGTACGCACGTACGTATGTACGTACGTACGTACGTATGTATGTATGTATGTATGTACGTCTGTACGAATGTACGTCTGTACATCTGTACGTATGTACGTATGTACATCTGGACGTATGTACGTATGTACGGATGTATGTACGTACTTACGTATGTACATGTGTATGTATGTAGGTAGGTAGGTATGTATGTTGTAATGTAATGTAATGTAATGTAGTGTAATGTAATGGAATGTAATGTAATGTATGTATGCATTAATGTAATGTAATGTAATGCAATATAATTTAATATAATATAATGTAATGTAATGCAATATGATATAATATATAATATAATATAATATAATATAATGTAATGTAATGTATGTGTGTATGTGTGTGTATGTGTGTATATGTATGTATGAATGTATGAATGTATGCATGCATGCATGCCTGCCTGTCTGTATGTATGTATGTATGTCTGTATGTCTGTGTGTATGTGTGTATATGTGTGTGTGTGTATGTGTGTATGTGTGTATGTGTATGCGTGCGTATGCGAATGTGTATGTGTATTTGTGTGTATCAATTATATGTATTATATACTGCGCTTATATAATTAAATTATGATATCTTATATATATATATATATTATGTATCTATAATATTCTATAATTCTATACTATACTACTGGTATACTACGTTTATATCTTCTCCAACAGGTCCCAGACCTGCGCATGGAGAATCGCTGCCGCTGGATTCTGACTCGGATCACCTTGGCTGAGCTCACTGCGTTGCTGGTTATCGCTGGTCACTGCATGGTCTGCGGAGCTCGGGCTTCGACCCGGTCCATATCCAGCACGGCGCATTTCGAGCATCGCGCGCTTCTGACACCAAATGCCAAAGATGTCCAAAATACCAAGAAAATACCAAGAAAATCCAGACTTCACTTGTCGAAAATAAAAGCGAATCCTTTGGCCAGCAATTTCGATCGGTTGAAAAATACTTCAAACGAAGGCTTCAGAGATCTTCAGAGCATTTATTCTTGGGGGACATCAGATCCGAGTAGCCTGCATCAAAACATATCAAAACATATCAAAACACTCTTCTCTGGAGTTTTATCCAGAAGAGGCGACTCTAATAGATGAAACATCAGTATTCAAAGAAAGCTTTGCACGGACACTTTTCAAGACTGGTGTCCAATCTAGCTTACGAACCGTTATAAACCGTTTTCCCTGGAGTATCCTGGAGTTACAAGTCTCATCAAGTCTCATCAAGTCTCATCAAGTCTCAAACTCCTTGGCGAAAGGGCCAACGATTTCAAACTTTCTACGTCGAGTTTGTACCGCACAGCCCCTCTGAGTTACGAACCAAATCTTCTTGTTCTGCTTGCTGCTGCTGCATCATACGCTGCCGGTCAGCTGCTGCCTTTTGCGCCTGTCAAAAGAGGTCACCCATGCGTCACCAGTCCCATACACAACGAAAGCCTGGCCTTGCCCAAGGCGATGTCAACTTTTTACATCAGAAGAATGAAAAAACAACTGTGAAGAGCTGGCTTTCATTGGCTTTAAAAGACTCTGAGGCACTGAGGTGAAACAAAATCACAGGGATTCACAGGGTATGTGTTCGGCCGCTTCACCCGTCATTTTTGTCGCCTCCTTCTGTGCTCTCTGTTGGGCTTGAGCCTGAGCCTGCGCCGCAGCTGCCTGCGGTCCATCGTTTGGCAAACTCACCAACTGAGTTCCAACATGTTTCAACCCTCAAACTCACCATCTTCGATATTCTTCGATCCCCCAGAGCGCCTGGGCAGCTGCCTGCCGGGAAAGAAGAAAGATGAAGAAAGGGAATGCATTGAATGCGATGGAATCCTCATGTATCAAGATATATCAAGGATCGTTGCAGAGACACAATAGCATGCAATACCTCAATGCGCCCTCAAGAATCTTGAATCCGTTCTTTCAGGATCATCTGAATCCTCTGATTTTCCTGGCTACGTGTGCAAAGCAAAGCAATTTCCCACGCATTTGCCAAGCATTGCCCTGCCTGCTGCTGTGCCTGTGTCTGCTGTGCCTGCACTTGCTGGGCTTTTGCTTGCGCTTGCTGCGCCTGCTGCGCCTGCTGCGCTTGCTGCGCTTGCTGCGCTTGCTGCGCTTGCAGCTCCTGTGCCTGCGGTGGCTGAGCTTGCGCCTGTCGGCTGACGGCGCAAGCTCTGAACCAACGTTTGGAAGGTCTGCTGGGAGACATGGCCACATTGAGATACATTGAGAACAAAAAGAAACAAAGGAGAAATGAACCGGTATAAAAGAAAATTCTCCTGTCGGATAGGATTCGACTTTGGACGGAGTGACCAAAGAGAAAATTGTCGAAGACAGTTTCAGTCAATGAATTCTTGTCCCTACCGCCGATCCTGAAGCTATGAAGGTGAAGCTATATCAAAGACGGAATCACAGCAAATGATTCAAATCAATATCAACTGCTGCAAGATGCGTGATCGGGAGGATCAACGAGATTCTGATGAGATTCTGAAGAGATTCCAAGACTTCAAGAGCAAAACCACAGCAAAGCACGGCAACATATGCAACATATGCAACATTTAACCGTTTTAATTTTTAATCGTTTTAACCGGCTCCTTGGCTGGCTGTGTCGCTGCGGGTCGAGGTGGAGGTGGAGCCGGTGCCTGACGGTCGCGTGTCGATCTGTGTCGATCTGTGTCGATCTGTGTCGCGCCTCAGGAGGTGGTGGTCGGTTGGCAACTTCTGCCTTGCACGGTGTTGCACGGTGTTGCACGGTGTTGCACGGTGTTGCACGGCTCGATGTCGAGCGATTCAACGTCGTGCCTCCTTGGCTTCAGGTTCCTCGTCCTCTTTTGCCCTATCGCAAGATGCATAAATAGTATTAAATAGTCATGAATGGCAATGCGTGTACGTGTGTGGACGTGATTCTCAGAGAAAAGATTCGAGAAAAGGAATCAAAACCAACAGAACTTGATCTGAAGATATCCGAAGAGGTTAAAGGTCCAAACGTCACAACTTGCATACAACTTGCACTGGTCAGAGGCTGGCACCGTCGTGGCTTTCGATTGCGTCTGTCCTGGGTCGGAGGATTCTCATTCTGAAAGATTCAGAAAGTGTGCGAGTGCGATGCTGCAAGTGCTCTTCATCCGGGCCACCCGAGTTGGATTCAGTCAAGAGTAGTGTTTTCTAATGTTTTCTACAGTATACCATCTTGGAGAATCCTCATCCATGTGTCTAAAGTGCATAGATTTCCACTTTCTACATGCCTTCACCAACCAGTGACCCATGTTGACAAAACTGAGTTTGTGTCATCATCTGGTGCTGCCACTTCTCCACGCATCATTTGCGCAACCTCATGCGAACGCCCGTAAATGAATTGAGGAGCATCGACTTGCAGTCACTACATAGTCACTACATGCAGTTATCTCATGATTCTCATGTTATCTCGGGAGTCTCACTGTGTCTCACTGTGTCTCACTTCAGCACCATTCCAAGATATTCCAAGTTTCTGGCTGTGTTGGTGTTCTCGCCACGGGCTTTGGGTGGTCTGTAAGCCTGTCACCAAGCATGAGTGCCACAGGGGGCAAATCGCTGGGCGACCTTGCCGAACCTACACAACCTATTCATATCTGTTCATAGGGTCGGCCTGCTTCTTCTGTGCGCCTGCCTCAACCACATTCTTGGCATCCTCCTGGTGAGAAATGTGAGAATCATAAAAAATGAGTGCTGATTCCAGCTGCAAAGCAAGTCCAGTCCAGTCCTTGCTGGCTTGTGAAATTTCCTCCTGCGTGACGTCTGGATGTTTGTTGTTGGGTTCCGGTCGCCACCTCCATGGACTCCATTCCAGATGTACGAATAGAGAGGTGCACAAAAACGATCGGAAAAAAAGATGCACAAGAAACGTCTTGAGGACAGCTTGAGGCGCTGGCTGCACATCAAAAAGCTCCTGGCACATCACCCATCCATAAGAAAGGGTGATCTTTGAGTTGACTCAGTTGACTCAGTTGACCCTTCTTCCCCTTGAGGTCAATTCAGGGTTGCTTCACAACTGCAAGAATGTCTTGTCGATTTGCAAGGCAAATGGTTTATTTCTGCAACTCAAGCATTGGCAAGAGACCTGTTTCACGAAAGTCTAAAATGCAATCTACAGTCTGCTATGGTTCATCTTCTGAAGCAACCAGGCAGGCCTCAAATGGAGTATTGGAGACCTTCGAACCACTAAGGGCGTGCCAAACGCTGAGCCCATTGTCAACCTGCAGGGTTTCCACGCAACATCAGTTTCAATGAGTATCACAAACTGTCAAGAAGCAATACAAGTATATAGTTCTACTTTCATTGAACCTGAAACATCTACATTATCTACATTGAATCTACATGTGCCTGAAGAAATCTGAGTTTCAAACTCGCATTCGGGGAGCCAGCACAGCAGTCAGAAAGTGACGTCCGTCGGGAGCCCACCTTTGGCCGGAATCTCAAAGAATCGCCCGCGAACAAAGCTATCAAAATCAACCAATGCATTGTGAGACGTCTATGAAATCCGCTGGCCATCCACTACACTGACACACTGATGCACCGAGAAATGGACTCTGCTGAGACTGTGCAGTTGGCAGTGCAGCTGGAAACATGGACGTAATCGTCATCTTCGCGACCTGAGCACACTGACTTTAACTGTGAGATCAGTGACTTTCCATGGAAAAACTGCCTCAAGGCAAATGCCTCAACTGCCCAGAAAGACGCAGGGCCTAAGATTAAGACCAAAAAAGTCAACACCACCAGCCTCAGTGAGATGCAGGATCTTTCTCCCCTGAGGAATTAATTGTAAAAATACATCATGAATGTTTACTTTGGATGAGATATTATATCACATTATATATGTATACATACTTACATATTAATATCAATACATGGTATATCATAATATATAACATACAGTACTTACTGTACTGACAGATACTAAGATATTGAATATTGATAGTACCTTAGTTGACATGTGGTTGATCCTAAGCTGATATGAAGGTTATGAAGTTCTCTTGGATTCTCCTTTGCAGAACAAAACAGTTAAACATGTTGCGACGAAACACTCTGGTCGGTGCCGACAGCGTGTCTGGTCCTGTCTGGTCCTGTCTGGTCCTGTCTCCTCTGAGGTGACGACCAAGTTGCCAAAGCCTGCGAGGCAGACCAAGGAGCCAAAGCTGTTGAAGCGAATGGTGTTCCGATGGGCCTCGCGACGCAGGACACATCTCGGCACCACATCGGCATGTCCCGATATGGCAGACAAAGGAGTGAAGAAACATGTCAATCTGGAACGGGGGGGGTCCTTAAAACCCACCTTGTCAAGCAGGATCTTCTTTACAGCCAGCTTCTTTGTCCTGTCGCCATCGCTCAAGAGACTTTTGCTGCAGCCAACCAGCTAAGCGGTGACAAGTGTGAAAAAAGTATAACAAACATCCCAAGATCCAGGTATGTTGAACGATTGTGTGGCCAAGGCCTTTCAATGATGTGACTCACACTTCAGACTCCAAAGCAAAGATCATCGAATTCCAAAGACAATTGAGCTGTTGGTCAATAGGAAGTCCCACAATGGATTATCGGATTATGATATTCTTCAAAACATTGGGTAGATTTGGGTAGTATAAGCCCTCTAATAATCCACCAATAGGGGTTTTGATCACTGCTCGATTGACAGTTGTGTCCAGCCTGTCGTCCCAGGAGAAGAGGGTAGCTTTCGCAGGCTGAAATCCTAGGAATGGGAAATGGCAACTGGCCATCAAACTCTGCCACAGACTCAATTGGACAAAAACTGGAAAGATCTGGAAAGTTTGATCCTGAGATGAGAATGAACTCGTCCCGTGTAGGGCTCCAGGAGACGGCCTGGACATGAAATGAATGGAATGAATGAAATGAATGAAATGAATGATATCCATTTTAATTTCAAGATATGTCAAGCATTTTTAAGTGCAATGCACGGCTGGAACATTCTGGTCTGGCCTGGACACAGCCACCCTGACACTCCTCGTCTGTGATATCTTTCTTTACCTCTCCTCCCTGTGACCTTAGAACGCTTAGAACGCATCGACTCGGAGACAGCACCGGTGACGGAGTGACCCTGCCGACCCTGCCGACCCTGCCCCGCTACGGCAGAAGGCAAGCAGCATGAAGGCAAGATGAGAACCTCCGTAATAACTTTGCCCAGTCTCGTCCACCTCCGTCTGGCAATGCGCAATCCTTGGGACGCGGCACGGAGGCTGCACGGAAAACTGTGGTCTCCACTTGCATCTTGATGGCCAATAAGGTGAGAACAGGCAGTTGCCAGTCGAATTCCACAGCAAGTCTGCCACCTGTCCAGATATGTCCAGATTCTCCATTTCTGTGTCCGTTTCATCTGACACGGCATTAGTATCATAGTGACTTGGTGTGATATCAGGCAACAGCATCTGACAGCATTTTTTAGGTCCGATAATGTCCTGTCTATGATTGTATATCTTATAGTTTTTTGTTTTGTATACAATGTGAGTTCTTTCTCCGTCGGCTCCTCACCTGGCCAGAGGGTACACCTCACTCGTAGAAAGACTTTCAAGCACAGGAAAACTGACAAACTTAGAAACAAGATGAAACAAGCATGTTGTTCTGTTACATTGCAGATTCTCACAAATAAATCACCTTCGATTCGGAAAGCTCCTTTGCTTGTCATATGTCGGCGTGCACTCCAAACATCTCCAAACTCTCTGACATCCATCATCCAAGTTGCTCATCTTTGCACTGGTGCTCGATTGCAGACCTTCCATGTTCGCCGAGAGCCTCAGGACCACGTTCCGTGGCTGAGGCGACATCAACAGCTCAAGCTCAGCTCCAAACTCCAAAATTGAAACCTGCGCTGCACCATTGGTTGGTACAGCATGATCAGCATGGATGAAGACACGCAGGTTCTGATCAAATGCAATGCAGTTGGGATGCCAGTCTCCATGACGCCTCTGCTGGCCCTACCACCCGCTGCAAATCATCCCGCTGGTCTGCGACAAAGAGCGCCAAGCGCGCATGGAAGCCCTCCTGTGGCAGAAACGTGGTATTATGATAGAAATTGTTGCAAGGGTTCAGGAAATCTATCCATGGTCAGAAGTCTCAAGAACATTCTGCCAAGTCAAGATGGATGAAAGATGATTTCAGGATTTTTCAGGAAGATATCAAGAAGATATCATAAGAATGAAATGTTAATATTTCCACATCTGTTGCCGTCACGTCCAATTTTCCGCCTTCGGCTGCAGGGGTGCAAATTCAAACCCCGCAACGTTGCTGACCTTGCCGGTGCGGCGGGTGTGCGTCGGAATGTGCGCGTTACTCGAAACATCTCGAAAGATCTCGAAAGACTTCAAGAAATGACTGTGTTGTGAACTTCCAAATCTGGCAGATTATGGCAGGAACAAACACTGACAAACACTTCAGTAGCAAATGACGCACTCAAATTGAGCAGCTAGGCAACGTGGCATGGGTGTCCAAATGTAAGACTCCCCAGATCGCGAACAAACTTGGGCTATCTTGGGCTTGAGACATTAATACTAATACATCATTTTGTCCAACTGTGTCCAACTTAGAAAACCCAAAAAACGGTACCACTGAGGGTAAAGTGATGTAAAGTGACCAGAGTGACCAGAGTGACCAGAGCCAACTTTATGCTAACTGAGAAGCTTTGAGCTCCATGAGAGGAGCTTCTGCCAAATCCGCACCGTCATGGAGGTTGATTTTGCCTGTTGTGTCGAAGCTCAAAATCAATGGGTCGGATGATAGCGTATTGCAATGCTACAGTATATACCCGGCACACAATTGTTGTTGGACACTTTCTGCATTCCAAAAGATTCGCAGAGCCTTCCGGTGTGAGCCGAGCACAAAGGTTTTCATCCATGGTCCACTGAAGAACCTGCGCTTGTCACAGGCAAGCGTAGGCCTTGACTGAAGCTTGGATCTACTGTGACCGATCATGCTGTTGCGTCCTTGTGTCATAGAAACTCAACAGGTTGAGAAAACATGAGAAAACTGTGTATATAGAATTACATAGAATCTATTTTCGTTATACTGGAAGATGATGGATGCTTGGATATTGCATCTGTGCGTGCTGCCTTTCTTGAAGACCAACGTTGCTTGTTGGTCGTCAGAAAGGGGTTCAAATGCACTTCCATCTGAAAAACTGTTTAAGGATTTGCTTCCTGCCTTCTTGTCCTTTTCCAACTTCGGATGGCAGAACTGAGCCTTCGAATCTTCTCTGGTGAAGCGCGGAATAGGAATACACGCCATTTGTCAATGATTTGTTTAACTAAAAACATCTAAGATTATGACCCCGTGTAGAACAGAGAAAGTGGATTTTAGCAAAAAAAATAAAAAACAAAAAAACAAAAACACAAACAGAATCACCAAAAAAACAAATCGACAGGAAGAATCACCAGAAGAAACAAAAAAAACAAGAAAAAAAAACAAAACCTGCATTTTCCGCAGTTTTTGTGTGTTTTTGTTTCTGTTTTTTTCTTGTTTTTTCCTTGGTTTTGGTTTTCTAGTTTGTTTTTTTTGTTTGCTCTGGTTTTGTTTTTGTTTATTATTTTTGTCAAACCCTATTCTCTGTGTTGTTGGACTCATAAATCTAAGACACAACAGTTTCCCATCATCTCATGTCACAGAAACATACAGAAACTGCATCATATGGAACTACTGAAGTCTGTGCAGCCCATCGCCTGGAGTTTGTATTCACCTCCGGCACCAGCACCGGCACCAGGGTCACCAGCACCAGCGCGGCGCCAGACATGCACATTCGGCTCCTTCACTGGCAGAACACATACGAACACGTCAAAGAAGATCTTCCGATGGAAACAATTTGAAGAAGATCATTAAGATCCGTCTTCATTTTGTTGAAGGTTCTGTTAGTGAATTTTACACAGAAGTCTTGTGCAAAATCTTCTGCAGATTTCTTCGTCTGCGGGCTCCGTCAGGTTCTTGCCACCAGGTGCTATTGACACCAAGGCTGAGCCCAATGGCGACCTCAGATGTGTGGCCAGGACGGAAAAGATCGGAAAAGCATCAAGTCAGTCGAACTGAGATCTCGAGATCTCTGGAATACCACTGGATCTTGTTCTCCATTCTCATCATTCTCCAGCTCCCGAAAATTCCAACATCGAAACATCAAAAGGCTTCGCGTTGAATGATCTATACTTGGCTAGTGATAGCCATCTGATAGCCTGAGCCCCAAGCCACATGAATGCGTAGGTATTTTTTGGAGCTCCAGGCAGTTCCATGATCGTTGCACCGGACCTTGAGAGAAACAAGCTCAAGACCTCTGCAAGAGTTGCCACGCTTTTTAGTGGTGCAACATCGTGCAAATCAGGACATCAACCAGTGCAAGTCTCAAATGTTGTCAAATGTTGTCCTGATTTGCCAAGGAGTCCAAGGAGCATAGACTTGTCCTTGAAAACTGCCACCTGCGGTCCCTGCACAGGGTCCACCTGCCATCTCATGCTATGAAGCGACATGAAGCCATCTCGTGCCACATGATGCTAGCTTAGGCACCAAGCCAGGCATTGAAACATATTGAAACATATTGAAACATATTGAAACATATTGAAACATATTGAAACATATTGAAACATGAGAGGAAGGCCATGGCTAAAGCAATGCCATCTGGGCTCCAGCAGGATGCTTTGGGTAGAGTAAGTGGAAATGGAGGGGCCTTGCAGCAACTTGCGTCCATTGCGTACATCGTATCGCTGTCAGATCAGACTCCACCAAGCTGACACCATTCGCAATGCTCAAGATCACTCCGGTCTGTCTCTTGGGTGCAGAGCACTTGAGCGACTCTCTCAGGCAATTGAGATGAATGTGCCCCACCGATGCCTGAACCTCCTCGATCTGTGAATTCGCAAAACCTGGCAGCAAAAAGCGATTGGTGAAATCAGTCGGCATGAATTGAAGATCAGGGATGGTACCCGGCTGCGGCTATGAAGGATCATGATGTGGGTTTGAAAATAGCTGACCACTGCATGCTACTGTGCTACTGCCACAAAAAAAAACTCAGTGAAGCAGTTCAGTGGCCACTCCAAGGGACCATAAAGCTTCAAGAACTCCTTCTCCCTCACATAGAACGGCAACAACCTGAATGAAATTGAATGAAGCTGGTTCAGAAATATTCAGCAAATGAAACCTGCTACCCTCTAGATCTCGAGAAATGTCCAAAGGAACGAAAGGTTCAGCAGCAGAGCGTGATTTGAGAAAAGTCCTTGTGCTCTTTTGCATCCGTCGATTCACAGCTGGGCCATAGGCTCTGGAGCAGCCATTCTGTGAATTGCCACTACCTGCTACTGGAAATTTTGAACACTACAACTGCAAAAATAGCTCAGTCATGCTCACTCAACATCCACCCATCATACCATCATTCAACACCCAAGTGTGCCAGGCAGACCGAGGTTCGCAACCAAATTCAGGCTTTGCAGCCGAGACAAAATTTGTAGCCGGACTCAATGCGAAGTGAGATGTTCTGTGTTGTTCAGTGCTGTCTGTGTGGTGTGCTATGCCACTGTGTTGGTTCCCTACCTTGTGATAAAACCAAAACCCAACCTGTTACGCCCTATTAGGGATTGCTAAGAAGTGTGTCCTAGCATAGGAATGAGGAAGCCTCCCAAAGATCCTGAGACGCTGGAAGTTGGAAAGTGTCGAATACAAGGCTGTTCTAAGCACTCGCCAAAGCCTCGTGCTGAGCCGAGATGTTGCCAAAACACCATGCAGCAGCAGCAGCAGCAGCAACAACAACAACAACACCAACACCAACACCAACACCAACACCAACACAACAATGCAACAATGCAACAATGCAACAATGCAACAATGCAACACCACAATCATGTGCAGCTACAAATTTTGTAGGATTCTACAGTAAATGCATCCCTTTCATCCAAGCTGTGCCATCCATGTTGATCTTGCACTGTCGGATATCGATGGATATCGGAAATTGTCATCTCTCGTCTGTCGTTGCCCAAGGTTCAAACTTCCAAGCTAAGGGCAGCATAGAGCAAAACATGACTTTGCAGCTCTGATCCTCAACTTCGACAATTTTCACATGTTTTGACATATTTTCACATTTCACAGCTAAGAAAAGTGATGGCGATATCGGATGATATCGGATGCTTCTAGGTTTATGATCTGATCGTATCATATCTGATGAACTATTCTTAACTGATGCTTACATAATATTACATAATGTTGGAACGCAGAGCCCCGGGCCAAAGTTGATCATGTCAGTTCCAACCTGGGTCGAAGATGTCGAAGCTCAAAGCAGATCGCGATCGCAGCGAGGCGACTGAGCTCCCAAGCCATGCTGTCAAATGGCATCCCAGGGTCCTCAAAGCTCAAGGCTCAAGGCTCGCTCCACTCGGCTCCACTCGGCTCCACAAGATTCAATCGATGATGACAGAAAAATGGCTGTGAAATCCTGTGTTCAAAAATTGGAACCTGGCAAGACATGGCAAGACTGGAAGAGTTCTGCAGGAGTCTGAGCCTTTTTCCAGGATCGCTCCCCAGTTGCTTATGAATCCTTAATGTCTGACACTGCAGTTTCTCAGTGTGAAGAATCGATATGGCACATCAAAGAGCCAAGGTTTCCAGGGCTTCCTCCCTGGACTTGGCATCGTCACCATCAGGACCTCCATCCTGATCATCCTTAGGATATCCTCCAGACTTCTCTCCAGACTTCTCCATGGCCATCTTCCCAAACAACGCTGTGTAGTGTGGCCGGGCACGTTCCATGGCCTCGAAATCAAAGAAGGCCACGGGGCGGTGCATTGCCACAACGTGCTGCATCTGGCGATACGACAGACCTAGGCAGAACGTCAGGTAGCCACACGCTGCCGCGACGGATCGTCCCACCCCAGCGTTGCAGTGGCTGTAGACCACGTGACCACGGCGCAGCACCTCCGCTATGAGGAAAGACGCTTGGGGTAACATCTGCGCCCGGCCATCTGTGGACATATCGAAAGTTGGCATCCAAATATATTGCATTCCTTTCGACTCATAGATTTTGCTCACGGCCAAGGGATCTTCTTCCATGCCAATACCAGCAACACAGTTCCTCTTGCAGTCCTCTTCCGTTTGAAAGTTGAAGACTGTAGTGATGCCCAGTGAGTGCAAGTAATCAATGTGAGAACGTTGCCGAGGGCAAGAACCCACGAACAAATTTCTCAGGATCTTTCGCACAGAAATTTCTCCTCTCTCCTTGACCCCTTGGTAAAAACGAGCTGTATGATCACCTTCAGAGCCACCAGGTTCAGCGAACCGTTCCACCGGTAACAGCAAAATTACTTCATTTGCTTCATTCTTTCGATAAGTAATGCGATGTGCATCCTCATCCAACTTATCCAACTTCACAATGCGATTCTTTTGCCCACCTAGGTCCTCCCATTTTACTCCAGAGCCGCGCTCTACGAACTTGTACTCGATTGGCTCGTTGCTTTGAATCTCAATGTCGGCAGAGTGAAAGTCTGGCTCAGAGCGGAGCCTCGTATCTGCCAGACGCGCTGTCAAAGGCACTGCATTGTTCGGGTTCCACTTCCCCAAGGATTCTGTGCTCCCAATCACTGCCAGTGAGACACCAGGAGGGGCAAAGGACACAACACTGAAACGGACTTTCATTCAAGTTTAACAAAACAAAATTCCACGCTCACCAGGATCAAATGAACTTTGCATTTTTGGTCAAGCGCTTGAGCCATAAAGTGCAAAATGCATCGAGTTTAGTGGTGCAGGCGAGACCTCTCCGGCAGAAAAGGGTGCAGCTGGCAGCACACTGAGCAGAATGCAGATCACATATAGCTGACATAGCTGACATAGCTGCATGAAGAATGTGTGATGCTGCATGTGTTCTTGGCATCTCATAGCCACGACAAAGTGTTACAGCCGTCTATGTCTTGGTATCGGCATCCGATGCTGTCCTTGAGGGTTTCGGCCAGAGACTTGAAAGGGTAGGGCACACCCACCTGCAAATAGCAACTGTGAAAAGAATCATCTCAGCGTTCCTTTCTCTACTGACTCTACTACAAGCACTGAACCCCAGGCCTTTTTCTCAGTAACCATTCCGCCAGAAACATAGGCAGGGAAGCCTGAAGTATTACCAATCCGAATGGAATTCACCTCGGCTTCTGACAGAATCCACAAGAGTTCGGCAAAGCATCAGAAGTCGAGACAGCTGCACAAGAAATACACGAAAGACGACTTGACCTGACAGATTAAACATGCTACTAAACACTACGCAATACTGAACATCACTAAACAATCAATTACATCATATTACATCAATACTAATCAATATTGATCTAAATCTAATACTAATCATTACTAAACCAAAAATTTCATCCGTTTCGTTTGTTCGTGGGCTGTGACGGGATCGTCACTCTTGGAGCTGATCTTCCACGCGGTGACCTTCTCACCGCAGGGCGACACCTCCTCCGATCTCCGCACTTCAGAGACTTCAGAACCCGTGGTGACCCGTCTGCACGGCATATGGTTCTCATTGAAAAAGATGCCATATGTGTCATATGATGTCATATGAGTCATATGTGTGCTTTGAATATTATATACAGCATATACATGTATATAATATATATATTATACATAATGTGTATTTAATTTGTCCCTTTTGATCATCAAGATGTCCCAGCCATGTTTTGTTCAGCTTTCTTCACGACTACGCACTGACTTCGGCTATTGCAAGGGACGCAGGACTTGACTCTAGAGCTGTCTCGCACTTCTGTCCACCATTTCTGCTCCTGGTGTGAATCTATGCCATCCTTAGTTGCACACAGCGAAATGTAGAAACACAGCTGCTTCTTCGATGTAGGTAGCACTTTAAAGTCCCGCACAGCGCCTGGATTCTTGAATTCCGGCCGAGGATCACAGCCCTGAACATCGGAGAACTCCACATAACAGCCCTCCGGCAGCGATCCTGGGGCCTCTGTCATTGCAGACATTGCTAAGCTGAGCATTCTTAGAGTTGAAGTTCAGTTGAACAACAAAATCCTTTGAGGATTGATTTAAGGATTGATTTCCAGAAATTGACCAATTCAGCATAAACCAACAGAGCCCTTTGCCTGGCCGTCAGGAATGCTCAGCCGCACAAGAGCCTGCCAAGGTGTGCCAAGGTGTCTGGGTTGCTTCCAGTCACGGACTGGTTCCTTTCCCAACAAAAAATTACGAATTCTTACGAATCAATACGAGTGTCTTACGAATGTGACGTCTTGCCATGCTCTCGAACGGGATCACCTCTGGTCCAAGCTCAATGCTTTCCACAAGGCGGACCATGGGAGCCTGCATGGCCAAGAAATGCCAAGAATTCACATGCCACACTCTGTGGAAAATGTGAGCCATGCTGGGCGCTGCGAATCTTGCTGTTGATTTTCTGAGATGACAACTTGTGACTTTTCTTGCTCTGGCTGATGAACACGGTTTGGCTTCACACAATGGGTGAAGTCTATGAAGAAAATCGATTTGCCAAAGTCTGTAATGCCAAAAGAATCACAGGAGTGCTAGTTTGATAAGAAAAAAGCAAGTTCGGCGATTTGATCATTACATATGATTGGCATGAAAACCACGAACTCCTCCTCCCTGAGGTAAACATGAACATTGGCATGCATCCTGACTTTGACGGTTTATTCTACAACAGAAAAGAATCTGAATCTGCATTTAAAATAGCAGAAGCGCAATTTGCAAGCTTCAAATACACAATTACATCAAATATCACGGGCCTTTCCTTTGAGCTAAAGGTTCTCCCAGGAAAGGCGCTACTCCGCGTACACTTCGTTCCACTTCGTTCTACTTCGTGCTCCTCAGATCTCCTCAGATCTCCTCAGATCTCCTCAGATCTCGCTCATTCGCCAACTTTGTCCAGCACTTCAAAGACCTTGTAGATCACCTGCCCAGCTTATCCAGCTTCAACTCTGAGCCCGATGTGATGCCCACGTGATGCCCACGTGATGCCCACGTGATGCCCACGCGACAACAAAAAACACACAAAAAAAAGGATAGGAAAAAAATGTACTACTGTAACATGAATGTATCAAAATGTTCCATTCAAGCCCTTGACTTTTTCATGCAAGTTTTACCAGCACAGGAAGCGATGGCACTACGTCCTGGGTGCAGCTAATGAGCTGCAAGGTCCATCCGTTCACCCTTTCGTTTATTTTCTCTTAACATGACACTGAACTATACAAAAAGAGTACGTACTATGGAGGTTGGTGTATTATCATGAGGTATGGGACAAGAAATACGTGTCATGCAGTGCATTCAAAATATTCAAATGGTTCAAATTTTGATTTACATCATGGTCTAAATTAGAGGGGAGCATGGGGCAGTGTGAACTCGTAGTCCTTAACGGTCCAAATCACTGGCCGGGTTTGGGCGCATATCGCGAACGTGACGACACAGAATGACTCAATGACTCAAATCGGATCAAAGCCGTCGACCTTAGCGCTCTATACGCTCTATGGACCGACTATGGACTCTATGGAGTCACAGGACGCAAAACAAAAGTGAGCGTCTTGTGCATCGCATGTCGTAGGTATGAGCAGATTCAGCTTCCATATGCGGTTCACGTGCAACCAGGTGATATGTCCATTATGTGCATGTGCTGCATGTGTATGATTGTGTATGCACTGTGTGATTGTACGATATTGCATCAGCAAAATAAGCTCAGTACCAGGACAAGCCCTGGCAACCCTACGGCCCTACGAGCCTCCTGAGAGCTGGCTCCTCCATCTGCATACCTCGCAAATAGTTACCATATGTTGCGATGAATCGCCGAGCCACGCTTTCCACGACAAAATTTTCAGCCTGACTTTGACCATCAAAATCTGAAAGGGTTATTGCTTGAGATTGACAGGATTTGACAGGAATTGACAGGTGTATTGCGGTTTTTGCCTCTGGAACCAGCTCGACTTCTTGATTATCCCCGCGGCCTGACAGGGTCCATAAATCAGCTTTGTCAGGCATTGGCATTTACAGACTCAGATTGAAGCCACTGAAGCCAACACTAGCCAACACTAGCCAACATGTTCAAAGCATCATTGAGCATCCTGCTCTATCCTGCTCCTTGGGGACTTTTGCCACACGCTTTTGACACATTTTGACACCTCTGCCGCACCCTGCCGCACCCCCACCTCATCGGGCACATATTTTTCCCACTCGCTGCTCCCTTCCTTCATCAGACTCACAACATCCTCCGCGCACAGGTGCACATGCTTCATCATGCTTCATCATGCTTCATCATGCTTCATCTCTGAAATCACTGATCTATGATCTGTGAGGGTTTTGTATGATGTGTGTTGTGTGTTCGCATGGGACGATGCATGAAGGAACTTAGTTCGTCTTAGTTGCAGAATTCTTCCTGCCTGCCGATGCAAACAAAATCCAGCATTTCAGCAACTTCTGAAATCTTCTGAAACTGAATTTGACTCAAGAACTGAGATTCAAAAAGCACAAGGTCTCCATAGGTCTTCCTTTCAACAACTTTCTGTCCTCGGACTGCCCTCGGAATGATTCGTTGCTATCTTGAGACAGTGCAAATGAGTCCACGAAGCCAGGTTCTATCGCTGCCTCAGCTGACCAGGGATGCGTGTCAATGCTGGGCAAATCCTCTAGCATGCCAGAGTGGTCTCTCCATAGAAAAGATTAGAAAAGCAGTGAAAAACTGTTTTTACTATCGTCTACTATCGTCCTCTATTGTCTCAAATCCGTCTCAAATCATCTCTAGTGACTCGAGTGACTGGAGCGACTCGAGTGCTTGGGGCTTCGGACGATCTTCTTCTCGCCGACGAGGTAGCGATGCAGGTCAGCTTTGGAACCAGAAATTTCCACCTCGCTGGACACAGCACCATCTGCACCTTGGACTCCAAATGACTCCGGACTCCAGCCATTCCCAGTATCCCCAGAATTCCCAATGCAGAAATTCAGATTCTCAAAGGTTCCCAGAGTTTTCCATGGTTTTCCTACTTCCTGAAGGAGCCTGGAGGTATGAACCTCAGTATGTTTCAGATCCTTCAAAGTCATATGCGGGTCAGGTATAAAAGACAATGCCATTTGATTTCATTCGGATCCCAATCATTGGAAAATGCAGAATCAAAAAGGATCAAAGAATACAAAAGGCCAGCCATGGCCACCTGATGGCCACCTGATGGCCACCTGAGCTCCAGGCCAATGTTGGGGTACTGGAAGATGCGAACGTTGCCCGCAAACAACTTGCCGAAGGCCTAGCACTTTGATTCAAGTTGGAGTTGAAGGAGTCGCAATTGTAGTGACAAAATGTGACAAACACCAACACAATGCAATAGGATGCAATAGGCATGGTCGGCATGGTCCATGGTGTGTGTGTGTGTGTGCCAGCTTGAACATGCTTCAGCAAAGGTCTGCCTCCAGCATTCCTCCGTTGTACTCGCGGTAGAGGTTCTCGTTGAAGATACCCCGCGCAATGTCATAGTTGCCGCCTCCGACCTGAAGCCATCAACCCCGCGCACACTGCCAGAGGTTGCTGCCCCAACAGAAGTTGCACAACACAGCTACAGCCCTACAGCTTTAAGGCCCCCGCAGCGAGCACAATGGGCTGCGTGGTATATCTGGCCAAGTACGATGACAGTTCGGAATCTGACCTCATCATTGATAGCACAATGATTCTTAGTGTCTTAGTGCAGTATTGCAGAAAGTGCACCGTTGGTCAGTGTTGAACCAGCGATGTTTCAAGAGCGATCTTTGCACTATGTAACAATGGCATTGCAAAAAAATGTAAAAAACATCAGTGTGCCAAGCCGTAGACCCAACACCAGACACCAGCACCGGCAGTTTCAGAGACTCAAGCATCCTGGGAGAGAGATAAAGAGATCCAAGCTCTTCAGAGTTTGCATTGAGAACATTTGATTGCGTAAATTTTGTAGGGCAAGAACGAGGCAAAGCATGTGTGTAAGGACCTGAATCCACGATTCAACATGGGGTCACGACGGTCACGTTTCAAGAATCCAAGCATTTCTCCTGAACCGGTCCAAAAACTCTACGTTGTTGACACACTGCGGCCTGGCAGGATGTTTGCTGAGATGAACAACACTGAGCTGCTTGCAGGTCTTGCAGATCTTGCAGATTTTGCGGACTCGATTTGACTCAAAGGTCCAACAGAAGGTGCCGTCGAACACGTGGCGGTGGTGCGTCCAGCCAAGAACTTGATCGACGGTGACCTTTCCTATCCCATTGACGTCCAGATCCTGCAATCCCAATAGCGAAAGCGTGGCTGAACTTGACGCGAGACATCTGAAAGAATCAATGCTGAACCCTCTACCATTTCCATCCGTTTCCTACACCTCAAACCCGTTCACAAAAACTGGCAAATGTTTAGCAAAATGTTGGACGCCTGAGAAGGGGGCAACGAAAGCCAGATCTCATAATGAAAACATATGAAAACCCCTGCGCACAGCAAATTGCCTGCATGTAAGACCTGCAACATTGAAATCCTCCAGTTGTAGCGTAGCCCTAACTGCACAGAGAGTTTTGGGGCAGACATCCTGAAACTCTGCTGGTTGCTTACGTGTCCTCAGCCCCTCGAGCAATATATTTTTTCCATCTGTTTGTTTAACTGGCGAGAAGCCGGACTGACGGGAATCGATAGCCTACTTCAGCAAATTTCCTGCGCACAACACCTTCAAAACAGGAGTTCCTCTGTTGGAGCAAACCCGTAAGCACCACGACTGAGAGCATTAAACTTCCTGCGCAGAACGCCTTCAAAATTGAAGTTCTCCAGTTGCAGCAACCCTGCAAGCATCACGACTGCGCGTAACACCTTCAAAATTGGAGTTCTCCCGTGGTCGCC
>Ga0126342_10001612_pt1 | contig 32447 bp, 26 predicted proteins | sample Cyp1metagenome_FD_92528 | JGI IMG/M metagenome (GOLD analysis project Ga0126342, IMG submission 92528) | Coral microbial communities from Lord Howe Island, Old Settlement Bay, Australia - Cyphastrea 1 metagenome | ecosystem: Host-associated > Invertebrates > Cnidaria > Coral ...
GCTTACTCTGCACCCTCCGGGGATCTGAGTCAGAGTTAATACCGCTGAGATGCCTTAATGATATTGAATTCGCAGTTCTGATCACAGATGGAAACAGATTGAACACGTCATCAAAGTCCAAAAATATCACACAAAGTGGGTTAAACAGTACACCCACACACACATATATATATATATGATTTGTATGAAGTGGTTCTTTTGACAAAAAGTGTGTGGGAACCAAGTCTTCCATTTGGGACCGATGAGATCTGTTTCCAACAAACATGATTGCCTGTTCCTTTGATTTGACTTTCTGTTGATCACTTAGTTTTCTCGATGAGCTGTTGAATGCTTTGTCATATTGTTTGAATGACTTATGATTTTTGGCTCTGCGGTTTTCACACAACTGCACTTGTACTCAAGAACTTTCTGGGACTGGGAGGGTGGGCATTTTTAAGCACCCGTTTCTGCCCTCTTTCCGACTGGTCCTATTTCTGCTTCGCTCATTGGTCAACCTCCAAGACCGAGTAACAAGCTCAAAGGCATTGCAGATTTCTAGGACAAGACGTGATGGCGCAACGCTTGAACTCAACCAAGCCAAGTCAAGGCACAAGTAGTATCAAGTAGCATCAAGGAGCACAGCTGGATCAGACCGCTTCCTTGAAAACGATTCAGGTTACGAAGCATTTTAATTTCTGTCTCAAGTCACAGCAGCTGTAGGTTCTGATGTGGTCAAGACTTGATGCCTTGCATCAAGAACGTATGCTGAAATTCATGGCCCAGCCCATAGCATCAATGATTTCGATGCAGTCTGACCATGGCATGTGCGTGGCTAAACGGCTAGACATGTTGCGTGCGGTGCGTCGGAAGCACCTCAGGTCAGATGAGAATTGCAGCGGTGCAGCTTGGGCTCATTGGCTGATCCCTTAGCCATTCCTGTTACATGAGGCCACAAGCATCAAAGTCTGCCACACAGACACTATTAAATATATTTAAATATTATATGATACCATATACAATATAGTTCAGTACTTATAATTTTATATTTTATAAAGATTATCATATATATATACATATTACATAGAATTGTATATACGAATATGTACTACTTTTTTATTTACATACTTGTTACATATCCTATACACCCGGCTCATCCCTGAAACCATGTTGAAACCATGTGGTCACAATGAAGAACCCAACAGAAATGCTGATGCGTTTGGGACATGATTTGTCGTTGTTTCAATGCCATGCCCGATAGCTACAGACTCCTAGGCCTGGGCCTGGACCCATCATAATTCGCTGTTTGCACCCCCCCATTCTTGTTGGTTAGAATCAATTTTGACTCGTTCCCACAAGAGTTGCCATCAGCAACTTCCGAGCCAGAGCCTCAGTCTGCGTTCTGTTTCTTGCGGCGGCTGAGCTCTGTCTTGTTTCGGGTCCTGAACGGTGGATTTAAAGGGCAGAAGTGCCCCATACCATCAAGGCATGTCAAGACCAATCACTTGATTTTCTCAGGGATCCCTCGTTTGACATCGACCTACGGTGTGAAGCTGCGACTCTGTGACACTATGCAGAAATGTCCAAGCCTCATGGAGGCTCCAAAGAGACATGTTGGCTCAAGAGTGTCGGAGGTGCACGGGAAATCCGCCAAATGGCGGTTTCCTAAAATGGAGGTACCCCAAAAATTCCCCCAAATCCGCAAAAGCATGGGTTTCAATACTAAAATGGTCATCCGATCATCCATGACTTGGATGATTTGGGGTACCCCATTTTAGGAACGCCAAATCAATGGGTGCTGATGGTCCGATGGTGCCCAGTTCTGGCGAAGCATTGCTGCGCCCGTCAGAGGAGATCATCACCATGGAGATTGAGAACGGTGCCGACCGATTGACCACAGGATACATCTTCAATATCTTTGATGCAGAGAAAGATACCATTTCAAGCACAATAGAATATACAAATGTATATACAAATGTATATATATATATATACACTAGATATATACTATCAGTATGTGATGTAGAGCACTTGCAGCTATAGATGCGGATGGTCATGTCAATCATGTCTACACAAAAAGATAGTCAGTCCAACGAGATACATATCATAGATATGTCATAGACTCTCAAATGCACCCAACACGGGATTCGAACGCTGCAGCCATCATCTGGCGGTCTGACCTGACGAGAATTCCGGTGATCAAACTTCTGTGAGCGAGTACAATCGCGATGGATTGCCGATATTGGATCAATGACACCATATGATACAACTTGAGCCAAGTCAACTGGTCAACTGACTTGTCAACCAGCCACAAGGCTCCTGTGTCTGCTTCACTGCCCACCAACATCCATGTTGAATGATAAGAACGTAAATGCTTTAATTTTTCAAGATGAGATGAACCATCCATCCCTCCAATTCCTAAGTTTGACCACTCACTCATCATGTGTGAGGCCCACTGGTGAGCGCATGTGGTGAAAATGCTGCGGACAGGGAAGCACGATTCATCTGATTGCCCTTGAGGCTTCACAAAGCCATACTATGGACTTTTGTCTGTCGGAGTTTGAAGGAAAAATGCGGGACTAACTTGACCGACCATTTTGGGCACAGCGTCCCAGAGTGGAAGCCAGAAAACGGGCAACTCTCAAAAGATTCATTCCAAATTAAAGACAGCTCATTAATGCAGCTCCATATCCGGGTGCCTGGAGGCATCCGGAAAGCAGCTCAGTTACGCCCTGGGTGGCAAAGCTGGGATGGACCTCACTTCCCTTCAAGCTATATAAGTTATATATTTGATCATACAGAAGTCTCTGACCAGCTTGCTGTTCACAGCATTCTGTTGGGAGTGCCCCTGGTCCGAAGACTAAAAACAAACAAACAAGAGCGAGAAAATGATCCAGTGATGCAACGATCGAATGAAAAGTGAACAGGTTGAAACCACAAAGGTGTGGCAGAAACGTCATGAAGATCACCCTGGAGCTCAGCTAATGAGCGGGATAACGGAGCCCGACGGAGCCCTTTCTTGGGACATGAATCCAAGAGGAACGGAGTTGAGAGCAGTTGAAACTTTGCCCAATGGGCCGAATGGGCTGGAAGTCCCCACATCAAGCCGCACGGCTCATCCCCCAAGTCATGATGACATGTGCATGACATGTGCATGACATGTGCCACTTGAAAAGCTTGGACCAGCCATGCCATGCCATGTCCCATGCCATGTTCCATGCCATGTGCCACCGCCATCCCAGATCGTCCCCATGCCATTGAGCCAGGTCAGTGCAGCGGATCAGTGGGGCTGACGTGTTTGAGGCATGTCATGAGAGTCATGATGTTGCTTGGATTGAATCTTTGGATGCTATGACAGCTCTGGTACAACTACAGTATATGTATGTATGTGTGTATATATTATATAGAATATATATATATATATATATATATTATATATAGAATATATATATATATATATACACGCTCATACACGCGCCTAGGATCTTGCGCAGGGTCAACATGGTTCGGAGAAGTTGCAAAAACACTGGCGATATGCAGTGATTTCGGGTTTGGGGTTTAGGGTTTTAGGGTTTAGGGTTTAAGAACCCCTTTGGGGTTTTAGGGCTTCAGAAGGGTAAACACAGGGGGCCTGCACAGGAATTTGAGCAATTGGAATAAGTAACGATTGCGTGTTTGTTGAGACCACGGGCAAACTCCAAGCATTGCTTTATATTAATTGTTACTGCATGTATATATATATATATTATACATACATTTACATACACATACATGTATGATGTATCATTTTGTAAATACAGATTAACCATCTCCTACCTGAGTCTGACTCTGAGCAACACCAGGCGGGGCTTCAGGTGATATTTTCTGTGTTCGGATGCGTTCCCATGCCGTGCCGGGCACAGAACCTCGGGAGCCCGTCCAGGGCTGGAGCTGCGGCTTTGTCCAGAAATGGATACCTCGAAGTTGCCTCGAAGTTGCGATTTTCATGGGATACCCAAATTTTCGATGAATTTTCAGGTACCCAACTGGAACGAAACATGGGATTTTGGATGATTTTGGGGTATCCAATTCTTGGACAAAGCCATGCTTTCGTGAGGTTTTGGTGTTTTTCTGGGAGCCACTTGGATGGGGGATCCGGCGTGGATATCTGGTCGGTTCGCTGGGTAGGCGTATCCCCATGGTCTTCTTAACCAACCAACCAACATTTTCCCTTTTGCCATGGCATTTCTCCACCTGCCACGTATATTTGCTTGGCTCTGTATATGGATTTGATTGGATTTGTCTCAGCATGGGGGATAAACCATTTTCTGATCCGGAATATGATTCATGATAAACCGTTCGAATTGAGGGCATGCACCCCTGTTTAACACCACGCCGTAAGAGATAAGTTGGGTTAACAAAAAGACACCAGTTGGAGGCATAGATCTGCCACTTTTCCAGGTGTTGCCACCCTGTCGAGGCCGTGCCGAAGTCGCAGATCCAGCTGCTGTTTCGCCTGAAACATGCGCCCACTGCCGAGGCACCGTGGATGGTGGGTTTTGGATATTTCGGATATTTTGGATATGGTGGTTTCCTATGTTTCCTAAGTCATGGGGGTACCCCCAAATCTTCATCCATTTTAGATTGGGATTTTGCATGAAATAAACCATCCAGCTATTGGGTAACCGAGGCCGTGTTGCAGCTCACCTCCAGGCGCTTTTTTCGTCAGGTCGAAAAAATCAGGGGATTTCACCAAGAAAAACGAGGATTTCAAGACCAACAATGGGGACTTTAAAACCTCACAGCCATGGAGATCTTGAGTGATCTTGAGTGATATTGACCATGTTTGGGATGGGTCACGATCTATGAGTTTCCATAGCTGAGATCTTGTCGGCACAGAAAGCGTTTGGTGTCTGCAGGTCAGCTTGTTGCTTGGATGCCTCGCAGCATATATATATAATTCAAAATTAAACCCAGGCTTGAATCTGCAACAGACACAGCTTCTGTTTTTGCTGATGCTTCTTTTTTTGGCCGTGTATCAACAAAAACAGTTGGCGGTTTGATGCAGGAACTAGATCGAGGAAAGGGCTGCAGGGTTGGGATACGTTGGGACCTTTTGAAAGAATAGCGCTGATGGCGACAACAGTTGTTGAAAATCCGTGTTGGTTTATGATCGGTTTGAGGGTTATAACGGTTATACAATTCAAATCAATTCAATATATATATATATATGTACATAATATTTATATTAGAGTCTATGCATCTCTGTTTTGTCCATCGGCGTGGAAAATGCTGGGGTCCTCCTGCAGACCCCAAATGGCTTCTACGATTCCAACACCATTTTTGACAGAAGATTTCGTGCTGAAATTTCGTACAAGGGTGGCTTCTACTGGTGGGTTTCCAAATCTACGATTCCATCAGATTTCAGATTTTCTCCTGTCCCATTCCCAGGAGGCTCCCCTGAACGCCATTCACTGCAGCGCTGCTCTCCATCGCCTTGCTGTTTTGCATTTTCAGGCCGGAAGTTCCGGTGCGACGAATAGATTTCAGTAGTAAGTTTTCACATTCTTCATATTGTTCTTGAAGTTTTGTAATATATATATGTATATATAGATTAGAATCATTTAGAATCAATTTTCCATGTTGTGCTTCTGGTTGTACTTTTTGGTTGTGCGTTGTGATTCGTTTCAGCTGAGCAGTCGCGGCTGCCCAGGTGGGCCTTCCTTCACCAGCGCTGGAAAAGTTGTTGTCGCGTCAGCAAGAGCTACTGCAAGGACCGGAGCGCAGACCGCCCTGGGAGCTGAAGCGATTTCAGCTCTTTGCATAGCTATGCTGAGAAAAACTGCCGACAACAATGGCCATGATATATTAGAATCATTAGAACATGATGAAACAAATTACTGAAGTTGCCACGTTTACTGGGACATGCATGGTGACATGGGGGGTCTACACGTATCGGAGAAGTGACGGCAAGTCAATGTTGAATTTTCTGACGTTGTTTCATTTTAGGTTGAGGAATCCTCAGTATATGGGGGATTCAGGAGCATCCCAGAGATGTTGAGCTTTGAACGCTTCATTGATTTGACCGAAAAAACCCAGGAAATTGGTCTGCTCGGGTCTTTGCCAACACCGTGTAGGCGGGAGGTTTGATGGCAATCAAACGGGTTTTTTAGCAGTTTCACAGGCAACGGAGGTTTGCTCTGCTCCACCGCTAGTTCGATATTTTGGTGGTGTGTTTATGGCAGGCACTAGCACGAATGAAGCATTCTGAGCAGCCTTTCTTGCAAGCGGCGACGTGGCTGCAGTAGGCGACGTGGCCCACGGAGCTTCGAAGGTTGTCTGCTCAGGTCTCCTAGCCCATCTCCAACTGGGAGCTGCAACTCTCCGCGCTGGATGTGGCGCACACGGTGGGCACCGGCGGATCTCATCGATGTTTTTTTGGATCTATGGTTGTCCCCCCCAATGTATGGATAATGATGGATAATGATAGCAGCAGCTACCAGTGTCACCATGAGAAGCCCATCCATTGCTCATTGCCACTGGTCCTGGAACCTGAACTGCCCAACGGCCCAACGAGAGGTGTGAACCTTTGCAGCCTTACTCTTCGGCAGCCATTTGATTTAGCAGCTGGAGGCAGCAACCATTGAGGTGCTCCTGGCTGAGCTCGGCCGTGGCGACGGTGGCAAAGGGATTCCGTGGCCGTGATCAAGATGGATATGAAGCAGTCTGTTCAGATGTGAAGTTCCTTTTTCAGAAAATTTTTGAATACATTTAAGTTGAACTTTTTTTCCAGAGGGTAAATCTCCACTAAATCACCAGTTATAGGGGTTGAACTTTCTGGTTTTAAAATGACAGGCGTGCGGATCTCAGCCATCCGCTGATCCGCAAATGACCTCAGCCATCCCCAGAGCAGTGGCCAAATCCCTGGGGACAGAATCAGCTCACCTGGTTTATTGGGGATTATACTATATATATAATATATATATAATATATATAATATATATATAATATTGTGATATATTATGATATATTATGATATATTATGATATATTATGATATATTATGATATATTATGATATATTATATATATTATATAACATATAATGTACGCGTACTGTATATATATATATCAATAATAAGCCATAATGAGAATGCCATTCACCCCATTCTCCACCCCCGGCATGGGTCGCAGGTGTCCTGCGAGTTTCGGCCACAGTGCGTGGCCAACAGCGCCTGGAGCTTCGTCACGTTGAGCCGCTCGAGGGGCCAAAGCCAGCTGTGGGATGCCTTGGCCCAGCAGGTGGAGCATGTCTTTGCGGAAGGAAAGCAGGACGAATCCTGGGAGTCCTGGGAGTCCTGGGAACTGGAGAAATATGAGGAAAGCATGAGGAAAGCAATTCATGTAAAAATGGTAAAATGCTGACAGCTTCAGTGATTGCATTCCGATTGTGTACAAGTGAGAAAAGGGATCACAACCAAAAGTAGCCCGGGTATGCTACAGCTGCTACACTTTCTCATGATGGAAAGCATTGTGCTATCCTGCAGCCGATGTTGCTAAGAGTGTGTCCACGAAGTTATCGTCCAGTGGGAAGAAGGTCAGTGCCATGTTTCAATGAAACTATCAGAATCTATCAGTGAATCTATCAGATGTTCATTTGCGCCACTTTCCAGAGGAGCCCCAGCACCTTGCCAACACTTTGTGGGGCTTTGGCAAAGTGAGCTATGGAGGCTCGCAGACTGCATGGTACATCCTCGGATGAGTGTTGAACTGAATGACAATGCAATCTTCCCATGCTATTCCAATGCAAACTGCCTTGTTGTGGGGGTCCATAGGGTCAACGACTTTACGGAGATGTCATTTTTGCCACACCTGCGATGCTCATCCAATGCAGGTGGGAAGGCCATCGCAGTGCTGCTGGAACAAACCCGGAAGGAGCAAATTGGGAGCCTGGGCCATTGGGCATAGCAGCTTCTGCGCAGGGTCAGAAAGTCTCTGCAACGAGAGAAAGAGCCCACGTCATAGATCTTGCGACCCACTCGTTTCTGTGTTTTAGTTGTTTCTAGTTATTTCTCCCTCTTCAACCATCCAGTTTCTACACGGGAAAGTGGCATGTCCAAGAAATGTGAGATACCCGTAGTCCAAACGGATCTCTCTCTCTCTCTACATATAGTAATATAGTAATATAGTAATATAGTAATATAGTAGTATAGTAATATAGTAATATAGTAATATATAGTAAGATAGTAATAAAGTAATATAGCAATAGAATAATATAATAATATAGTCATAGAATAATATAGCAATATAGCAATAGAATAATACAATAATATAGTAATATAGTAATATAGCAATATAGTAATATAGTAACATAGTAACATAGTAATATAGTAATATAGCAATATAGTAATATAGTAACATAGTAACATAGTAATATAGTAATATAGTAATATAGTAATATAGCAATATAGTAATATAGCAATATAGCAATATAGGAATATAGGAATATAGCAATATAGTAATATAGTAATATAGCAATATAGTAATATAGCAATATAGCAATATAGTAACATAGTAACATAGTAACATAGTGATATATATATATATATATATATATGCAGATACATCTTTTATCTTTGGGAAAACCAACCATGGGGGTACAATTTGGAGCCGAGCCAGTGGGTAGGAGCTGCCTGGTTTCAATCCACAGTGCCTGAGCAATACAGCCTGAGCAGCTGCTGCCCTGTCCGTGGAAGACCAGTACCTGGGATCAGTAAACCGGGCAAGAAATCTAGAGGTTTGCAACCAGACTTCCTATCAACTGACTTAGCCTAATATATATATATATACATTTATTGTTATTTTTCAAAAATTGTTTTTTTGGTTTGGATACTAATTTTCAAATCCAAGGGTGCCAGAGAAACTTGGGGATCTACTGAAGAATCAGGAAGTTGCCAGCATGGTGACTAGGGGATGATTGGTTTCGAGCATGGCTTTGTGTTGCTTCCACCTTGGAGGATAGTTGAACTGTCCAACAAGGTCCAACAATCAATTAACAACAATCACTTTGTTGTTTAATCTCCAGTTTCAAGTTCTTGCTCATTGAGATTGCATCAATGAATCCCAATTTTCACATTTTTTTTTAATGAAACGTATCAATGATCTCATCCAGCTCTCAGTTCCAGTTCTACGTCGTCCCTGTTCCGATGCACCTGAGGCAGATTATCGAGGCGATTGGGGCCCACAGCATCCCCAAGATGGCCCAGCTTCGAGACCAAGAACTGGCGAACCTGGTGTGAGGCAAGGCCGTTCCCGTGGCCGTGCTTGGTTGATGTGGATGTTTACCTGGGGTTTATTGTTGAGATACTCCAAGGCTTGACAATGAGTTGAACAGGTTTGCTGCTCACTTTGAGCAGATCATCCAGCAATGGCAATCCCCACGGTGGGAGTGCAGTTTTCAGCTTTGCAACTTCTGAAGGGGGAAAAAAGCAACCCAAGTGGATGATAATCAGTACCATTGTCAAAGCTCTAGTGACTAATGTTCGTATCACCACCTTGAGGCTGCTTTGCTATCCCCAGATATCTCCATGCTATGAGCAATATGAACAGATATCATTTGTGTTTCTCCAACATCACAGGGCCCTTTTTCGGGGTCCCTCGTTACCATCCCGTTACCATTCGTGTCCTCCGCTCCAGGTCATGCCGCCTTACTGACTTTGGATCGTCCCTTGATGACCGCGGCAGCGCGATGCGGAGCGCAAAATCTGCGCAGAGGCGCGGCTCGATCAGCGGGTGAATCAGCACGATATCATGATATTAGACTGATATATTGATATATTATAGAGATTTCTAAGAATGGGGAACCCCCAAATCATCCAATTTCCTAGAATTTCTTGGTTCATCTGAATATTGAAAGCCTAATTTTTCTATGTATTTCTGGGTATCCTAGTTTCCGAAATATCTTCGGCTGCAATTCAGCAGGATACCTGGCCGAGCCTGAGACATACTCAGAGTTTGGGGTCTACCTCTGCAATCCTTGTTGCAAAATGCTTCCAGGGCCTCAGCGAATGCGGGACTTGCCATGAGCTCAGCAAGAAAATGATGGTCTTGATATGTCTCGATGGTCTCCCAGCTCATAGCTTTGCACAAAGTGACATAGATCGTCAGATCGTCTCTTTCCGTCTTTTTCACTTTGCGACGCTCGCAACGATCTTGGTCATCCCGTCTCCCATCACGTGATGGGAGCATATGGGAGCAGGATCAGTTCTCTTTGCATTTGATTTACTAGGACTTTACCACATCCACGGGAATCAAGATCTTCCTGCAACATCCCTTAAAATGTGACAGCCGCATTCTACCATGCCAGCCAGGTGGGATTTGTATCATATTTTTCGTATATTTCGTCACATGAATTTTCCAGAAAAGTTGGTTCAGAATGGGGTCATGATGACCATCTGATGGCGCCAAGGGCGAACCTCTCATGAGCTTTTGCCCGGTTGCAGTGTTTCGACGCGGGGCTCCTGGATGCAGTGGCAGCAGCTGCAGTGGCAAACCATCCAGAGGAAGCAGGTGTGGTCCGTGGTTGGCACGTTCATAGTTAAGGTATATACATGTGTATATACGTGTATATACGTGTATATACGTGTATATATATATATATAGATATACCATATATATATATTACTCCTTGTAATTTCACATATGAATCATGGCTCATGTATATAGTTCGATGATTTACCTATTATTTTCATGGTGATGTTCCATAGCTATACATACTGACAGTGCAGGTCAGGAGCTGTCGAGCATTTTGTGGAGCTTCGCTTCCTTCGTCGTGGTGCAGCGGCCGCTGGTGACCACTTTCTCTGAGACGTTGCTTCAGAGGATAGCATCAGTTTGATGCGGTGGCCAGATCAGTTCCGTTAATTGGAATTAATGTAAAGCGGTAAAGCGATAATAAACCACCAATCTTTGGATATACCCGTTTATGGTACATTGATGGTCTACTGAGTCTACTGTTCCTTTCCTAACATTAGGTCCTTCACTTTTTATTGTCACCTGCCGTCGCAGGATCGATGAGTTCAGCCCACAGAGCCTGATGATGACCGCGTGGTCACTGTCCACTCTTGGTATGTCAGGCCACACTTCAGCCATGGTCCACGGTGTCTCCACAGTGTCTCCACGGTGTCTTGGGGTAAGCTCAATGGATTCCAACTGCACGGTCTTCAATGCTGATTCAATACTCAGATCTCTCTGTACTTGACACATGTTTCTTATTGGTCAAGTCTCAATGTAGAGCTTGATCTGGCCGATTCTGATCGCATAGAAATCGCTTTCACCGGTGTGCACAACGATAAATGCTGGAATTTCGGCGATTCTAACAGGCTGGTCGCAGATGAGAGTCATTGCAGATGCCGCTCGTGGGGCTTCCCAGTCAGCCCAAAAAAAACCTGCGGGGGAAGCCGGTAGGACCTGTGGCTTGTCCAGTGAATTGAGAACTTTGGAGATACCCGGCCTGGTAAACAGCCACATAGCTATGGAAAATCACCATTTTTAATGGGAAAACTCACTATAAATGGGTCATTTTCAATAGCTATGTTAGTTTACCAGAGGGTAAGAGAAATCATGTTGTAAATCATGGGAATCAGAACTTGCTGTGTCTTGGTGTGTCTGAAATGTGCGATTCTGTCTGACACATGTGCAGTACATCTCAAAGGATTGATGATGAAGTTGCACACTTTGTCCCACATGTTTGTTGATGATCCGACAAGCTCCGATGCTCTGATCAAGTCGAGATTCGCATTGCTTGTTGGATTTGCCGATGTGGGCACCCCAATGCCCCAAGCCTTTTCTTTGCCAAGCACTGTGCACAGCTTGAGAAACGTGGAGGGAGCCGCCAAGTTCTAGCCAGGTTTGCAAGGCAGTTCAACAGGTCTGTTTTTCCAGCCATGTTTCGATATGGACCTAGCAATCTTTGGGCACTTCTGAGGCCCCAGGCTGGCAGAGTTCAACGAGCTATGGCCACGCCGACGAAACTTTCGATGCTTCACCAGCTGTGAGTTTTCGTTCGGTCGACAATCAGATGGGGTGAAAATGGTTTGAGGATGGTGTCTGGAGTAAGAAGAGATAAGAGTACAGAATCCCTGATATATTTGGCATTAAACTCATTAAACCGTAGCTTCAGAAGTTCAATCAACCCTAAGGTGATCCACTCAGATCCACTCAGTTTGTCACTTGGAGCAGTTGCTTTGCTTCGAGCTGTGACAGGATTGGGAGCATCCTTTGGTCCATCGCTTCCTGTCCTGTGGAGGAGGAAGAAGAATTGGAGCGGAAGCGTTGCTAGACCAAAGAGATGACTCAGCGCTTTTTTGATTGCTAGATGTGTGGGTGTTTGTTGGTGTTGTGCCAGACCCAAACTAAAACGCACATCGGTTGAACTTTAGAGTTCAGAGCTGGATGAGTGACAGCTTGTATCTTAGATTATCTTTGAGTCTTGGAACATCTTAGAACACCTTAGACCATCTTGCAAACAAGAGTTTCATGATGTTTTATGTCATTTTATGTGACCAACATGGACCACAGTTTTAGGCTACCTGGTGTCGCTGTCCTCGGCGCCGGTGCTACATCCCCTGGGACAGTGGAGAGGTCACAAGCTATGCTTGTTGGCCAATGGGCTTTTTCAGGTGCGAGACGGGGGTCTCGCCATGCGGTCTCCCGCAGTCAATGAATCAGTCCAGCACCGGAGACCAAGGGTCCGGGACCTGCATGTCAGGCCATGTCAGGCATAGGGGCCCAGCTTCAGTTGACAGTTGACAGGTCAAAGACGAGTTGCCAGAGATCTGGCAGCAGGTGGAGACACGCCACTCAGCTGCACCTGGTTTGGAGCTGAAATCGGCCACATTTATTGTTTGGGGCCAGCATTAGACGGGTGAACTCGGAATATTGTACTGGATGACTCCGTAAATGTTCGACCTGCACACTTTGGAAATGGCTCAGAATCACCGGCCCAGATCCACATTAGTAAACAGGATGGTCGGCATGGTCAACTCCGATCCGAGTCATGTGGGAACAAGCTTACAATGTATGACAGTTTTTTCCTGGCACCGCCAGCAATTTTGTTTACCTGCGCTTACATGCGTTGCTCAAAATATGATGAACATATCAAGTGCAGGTTGCTTTTCAAGTCAGATTATGGCCCAGAATGCCGCAATGAACTTTTGGCAAGCATACATTTTGTTGATATTGCTTCGGACTTGACGGTTTTTTTGACCTTAAAAATTGGGGGCGCGGGCCAAACATATCCAGGATGGGCACGCTCAGATTCGAAACTTTGGGGGCATCAAACGCATGCACCACAGGTTGGATGACAGAACTTGTGGCCCTCAAGCATTTGCTTTCTCACGCTGTGGAACACGCACAAGACGCGGACAGGCCTGGGTTTGGATGGAAGGAGTTCCCACTTGCAGTTGGTATGGGGCAGTCCTAGAGTCCTAGATGAACATTTACACTTTCGACATGCAATGTTTCTTTCAGCACGCGCGCGCTTTTTGGGATCCAACACCATCATTGTATATCATTGTCCATTGTGGCATTTGCGTGACAGGGTTCAGAATTTGTTGGAACATTTTTAGCACAGGGGTGTCAACAGTCAACAGGTTGAGGGAAAAATGTCGTTCCATTCTTCCGGAGGTATCGGGAGAGGATCCAATCCACCGAGTTGTTTCACGTGGGACCTTTCTACACCCGGCCTTTGCTGGATTTGCTCCAGATCAAAGAGGCGCTGAAAGGGATGGGATGCGAGCAGGCACAGATGAAATTTCAGCGACATGCAATGTAGAGATGGGATGAGATGGGTAGAAATTCCAGACAGATCTCAGAATTGCCTGAATTCTTGGTGCTTTACATCTCAGATTTTGGTGAATGTCATTACCCTCTGGTAAACTGTCCCAAAAAACTATGGAAAATCACCAATTTTAATGGGAAAATCCACTATTTCTATGGTCATTTTCAATAGCAAACTGTTAGTTTACCAGAGGGTATATCCCATTATCATCCCATTATTTCCCATTAAAATCCCATTAAAATCCCAATTTTGACATAACCAGAGGGTACCAGCCATTACTTGACCAATGACTTCACCTCTCCGAGGCCGCGCCGGAGTTTGTGGCATCAGCACGGTGGCGACCCGGCGCCAGTGGTGCTGGTGGTATAACCATTTTCAGTCAAAACAGCCACTGCTGAGAAGGTAATTCAGTACTGTACTGGTTGTATAGTTGAGCTATCTTGAATTTATAGAATTTATAGAATTTATATTTGTAGACTTGTAACAATAGGAATAGCATAATCATGATGATTGTGCTTTTTTATCCCCACTAGTTGGGACATAGTTTCAGTAGGAAACATCAGATGATCAGATGGCCCTTGTCCTCGAGGCATCTCCAGCAGCGAGAGGTGGCGAGAGGTGTTGCGTGTTTCGCACGTTTTGATGTGGCAGCGAATGGAAGAGGACATTGCAGGGAACCGCTTGGGGGCTTGGAGCGTTTCACTGTGTTACTTGGGTATCCCTGGGTATCCCAGATCCAAATTTCACTGGTGAATCCACTGGAGCCTGATGATATTGTCATACTGTAAGTCATTGTTTGGAATCCAACAGAAACCACAGAGAGCCATTGCCATAGTTGGCATGGTGCAACTATGGTGCAACTGGCGGCTCACTGGATCAGGATTCGTTGATCATGGTGTTTTCATCACGAGAGATCACGAGGACGGCTTTTTGATGGGGAGATCATTGGGAGTCGATTCGGAGAGGTGAAGAACACTGGTTTGTTGGGGATGGGTAAAGACCTAATAGGATCATTTCCGAGTGGGTCACCAAGCTTTTGATCCTTAAATTCGAAGATGAAAGATACATATCACGGCAGGCTCTGGATGCCAACCATCTTCACTTGGCCGTTGGCTCAGCCACCTGTGAATGTTGGCAGAAACTGGCAGAAACCACCAATGATGGTTGTATTATCATGTTGATTGGAGTATTAGAGTATTAAAAGAATATTTTGATTGGAGTTGTGGTAGAAGAGTCATTGTCTTTTAGACAATTTGATAAGTCATTGGATTTTCTAGAAACATATTTAGGTTGGAAACCAGAGAAAGCAGATGGTCTTGTCGGGCATTGAACAAGCCTCGAGTAGATCCACTACAAAGTGTTGGTTGAAACTAATTGACCGTCATTGCAGATAAAATGTGTGGTTAAAATGATCCAAATTGAGCCAATCTCAAGTAAATTGATCAAAGGGAATTCACCATTATCGACAATTATGGATGGTTAGATATAGTGTTCCAGAACCAAACCCATGTTCAATCAGCCATAAGTGTGTACTACAGCGGGTGCTTTAATCCCTGGAATTCCTCAGATCTCTGTGGCCCTCAACCACGATCGATCTGGGCATGCTGAGCCAGGGGCTTGGTTCCATTGTTGCAGGTAAATCGGGCTTCATCGCCGCACTATCATTGACAACCAAATCCATGGTGACTTCGGTTTCAAATGTTTCAATCTTCCGTTGTTTGAGCCACATCAAAGGGGTTTGGGACCGAAAAACGGTACCTGAAAATTTCGGGGAGCCCTAAATCCACGTGGATCCGGAGTCGAAAATGATCCCGCCTGAGTCGAGGCTAAAGGCCATGCGCTGGCTCCTGCAGACTTTGGAGGAGCGAAATGGTAGTGGTTTTGAGTGGTTTGTGAAAATGGCAGTACCCCCAAAATCCCAATGGCTCTGGGGTCAACCAAAAAATTATCAAACATTCATCTTTTTGGATCTTTTTGGCATCTTATACTCGACCAATATGATGCAAAATAGCATCGAATCGGTTGGTTGGGGAGAACGAAAGAGGTTGGCCGATCGCATGAACAGTTTTCTGGTGCTTCTTTTTAGGAGGTGCACTGCATCAGTTGCCAGGGCAAACTACTCGATTGAAACTGAGTTGTTGAAACATAGGTTTCTCCCAAGGAAGGAACCAGCAATACCACTGTCACCATTTTTGTTTCACTGAAATCGATCATGAAATGGTGGATGGTCACAGGCCGATGTTCCTCTCCACGATACTTCAGCCCGTTCGGAGGCCACGAAAGGGCTGGGAATCGAAAGGGTCTCGCTGACTTGATGAGGTTGATGGATGGCATAGCATAGCTTTTCCATTATGCACCCAATAAGGCTTGATCTCTGGAAGATGTTGTGTTGAACTGAACTATTATTCCAACAACTTTAAAGAGAGGCAGCAAGGGATACGGAGAAGCAAGGCATCGGATATCGCTGAATGCAGTTCTGTTCAATGGCTCGAAATGGGGGCCTTTTAATTTAACCGTGCCTCTCCTGTTGGATACAATTTTGACAGCCGAGCTCCCCATGTACTCCGTGCCCCGCTCGGTGTTGGATGCCTTTCGGCAACGCCCTCGACCCGTCCTGTACTACGCTGGCAGCTTCAACCCGCCCCATCCTGGGCACCTGCAAGCCATCAAAGGTGCAGCCCAGCAGCTGCAGGAGATGGGGCTTCTGGATCCCATCCTGGTGGTGGCACCCAAGAGTGATGAGAGGCTGAAGCAGAAGATGGGGAAATATGGAGAGACGTTGATGTTCCCCTGGTTGGAACGGGTGAAGCTGTTCCAACAGCTCTGGCGCGACTTGAACCTGGAGGCTGACCTTCGCGACCTTGGTGACCTTCACTTCGACAGCTCTTGGCGGCACTTCCGAGGCGAAGCTACGCAGATCCGCCGCGACACGGATCGAGCCTTTGGTGCCCTGGGGTGCCAGGTCTTCCGCGTCATGGGGGAGGACCGGGTCGTGGACCATGGATTGGAAGATGACCCAATGGTGCTGTCCACCCCACGTTGCGAGCTGTCCAGCAGTCACATCCGGCAGCTCTTGGTGGATGATGCTTTTGATGCTTTAGATGCCTTGGTGGGCCCCAAAGTGGCCGAGGCATACATGCAATCCTTTGCAACCTTGTGAGGATGGATGGGTTGTCATGTGCACTTCATGGATGGGTTGCCACGGGCAGTTCATTTAGTCTTTAGAGCGGATCACGCAAAAAGAGAAGGCTGCCCCGGGAGAAAAATGTGTGATAACATCATGCAGAAGGGACAAAGTCTAGTGGTGATGTTGTCCGGCATTGGCCTGCTACATTCTGGGGGCCTTTGCGGTACGTCGAAACCGCTGGCAACCCCAAAATCCACAAGTCTGGTACGTCATTGAAAGAAGGGTTGAATGTCCTGCTTTTTGGACCCAAGTACAATTCATGAACAATTCATAAACAATTCATAAACTGGAATTTACTTCAGAGTATTTGAGATTGCCCTTTAGCGTTTCGGAAGATGGGATGCACACGGATTTGATCTGCACGACAGGTCTTCGGCCACATGTCTTTACATGTGACCCACTATCCTTGCCTGTCTTGTGCAGACCTCGGCCTATTTTTCACCAGGGTTTAGGACATGAAGATGTTGACATTGTCTGACATTTGTAAATTTGTTTCTTTGGAAAAATAAGGGTGACAGATGTTGAGGACACGTCGATATTTTGAAAGGTCTCAGACAGTTGCTTGTTCAAGGGTTGAACCACTCTTAAAGATTCTGATTCTGATGAATCCACGTGGCGTTGCCAAAAACAGGATGCGCCGGATGCCCCGGAAGATCCCATCATCATTCTCCACGTGAAAATGGCACTCAAATGGACAATGTGTTAACATTTTATATGATATCAAGATACATCACGTGATATTACTTTTTTTGAGATGAACATCATGAAGAACATCCATAAATCCATACATATTTGTTGGCAATTTTTTACCATAAATAACCATAAATTACCATAAACATCCCTGCTATTTCGATGCTGTTTTGATGTGAGAACCAGTCAGGTCTGGGTGCCCTGGCGCAGCTACGCGGCCTCTTACCGCGGCTGGAGCTTTTCCTGTGGCGCCGGCGGATGTTTCGATGTGGATTCCGGGGGACGTGGTGATAAAATGGGTCTGAAGTTGGGGTACACCCTAATCAATTTTCTATTTTTTGTGTGTAAATTGATGTAATTTGAAGATATTTTAAGGAGGGACATGAGGATGAACGTTTCGATTTTGGGACCAAAACGTGCGATTTTTTGGGATGACTCGGTAACAAGTATGGTCAAACTGGTGAGTCCTTGGGTACCCTAAACAACTACTGGGGGGACGGATCAACAGTTCATTTTGGGATAAACAAACCATCGAGGTATAGGATGCATGCAATGCATGACTGTCTCATTTTTATCTTTTTGCAGATTTTCACCTGGGTGTCTCTCAATTTGGTGTCTCCCAGTTTCAGTTGATGTTCCCGTGCAGTAGCCTTGAAACCAGGAGAATCTCATCCGGCACCGCAGCGTAGGGCTCTGGTACTTTTAGGGGGTTCATTGCAGCCGAGCGACGGCCATGGTTTTTCGTGCCGGAGCAGCCCTGGCGCTCTTGCTGGCCGGCAGCTGTGTGCCCTGGAAATAACAGAAATCTGTTGACGCTAAGCAGCTAAATGCAGAGGTTATAGCATGGACCATGGGACAGTGGCGGGAAGTTGGGAGCTTTCGATGATCAGTCTTTTGTTTTGACAAACCCAGAAATCTGGTGGATTCCGTTTTCCATCCATTTCCATCCCATCCTGGTCACCTTAAGGCCTTTAGCGTGCTGTCGCCCCGCACGGTGCGGGCCACCGGAGCCTTGCGCGGCGCCACTTCGGCCAGCGCGTCGCCCAGCGCCGCGGTCGGCGGAGTCGTTGGTGCCGCGGGGGTCGCAGCCCTCTGCGGGGTGGCAGCACTGAGACGGACTTCCCGTGTGGCATGCCACTTGGATGCGGATTCTTACTTGGATGGGGGTTGATTTAGTGGATTACTCTCTGGTAAACTGTCCCATAGCTATGGAAAATCACCATTTTTAATGGGAAAACTCACTATAAATGGCCATTTTCAATAGCTATGTTAAATTACCAGAGGGTAATGTGGATTAATCATGATTCAATGGAGATAGGTGACTTTTTCTTGGTATGTTAGGGTGTTGACATCCCCAAAGTGGATGGATTTGTTTTGCGTTGAACAAAAATCCACATTGATGAGATGTGGGTCCACTGGTACCCCACTTACTGTATATAGAGCGACAACTCCTCCAAAATCAATCAAAATCCGAGTGAATGGCTGGTTTTAAGCTGCCATTTTCAGGATGCAACTGTCAATTTCATGGGGGATATCTAGGATAGTAAGATGCTCGACCCTGACTAAATAGTCAACAAATGTCAACACTGGGCCGAAGCCAATTTTTTTTAAAGGGTTGCCGCAGTTCACAATCCGTTGCCGACATCATCCCGGATGAGGGTACTATAGTTGTTCCATGAGATAGGGCTCTGCTTCAATCTGAGGTCATGCCAAGCAATACTGGGAAGGTGAGTGGATCTGCGCAGATTGCGGATATATTTACAATGAGCACCTTGCCAAGACAAGCCGTGTTCACCGGAGTCCTTGTTGTTCCCTGTGTGCGACTGTGATGGTTTTTGCTTTTGAGTATTGAATAATTGTTATCATTTCTTGACCACCCGGAGATTTGCATAAGTAGCTGGCAGGTGGTAAGGACGAGTAGCAAGGATCTTGAGTAATTGGCAAACCGATGTACAACCTGACTCCATCTGACTCCATTTGCCCCAAATATCGATGGCCAAAATTTGGGCAGTTCCAAGGCGTGCTTTCGGCATGAAGTTCGAGGACAGTGTTCATCCCGGGGGAGCTTCCTGGAGACATGGTGAGGTACTGTAAACAACTGGACACTGAACTCACTGAACCAAGGAATTCAAATTTTGAGGCAAATCTTTCTGTCAAATCTCAGAATCACGAATTATGCAGATACTGAGCCTTGGTTGGTCTAAGTCTGAATTCATCTGCAAGCGGCTTTTTGCTGTTTCAGATCCCTGTGTTTATGTTGACTATATATCAAGATAGATCTCGACTCCTTTGTTTTCGATTTTCTTTTCCACAGCCCTCCCAATAAGAATTGATGTGCGGTAAAAACGTGATTTCCTGCATACATTTGGCTTAATCAATCCATTGAAACCGGCTTTGGAAACTATTTGTTCACATAATACCACGATTACATATCATTTCAAATGATACGCTGGTGCCGGGCTGCTTTTAGCTTCTCACGGCGAAAACCCTTTCCCAATAGAACCCTGCAGAAGCATGACCATCTCATAGACTTTGTAGTGGGCTATAACTCAACGTCCGTTGCCTGCTACACAACATTGCCTCAGACATGCGATCACGGATGTTAAAGGCTTCAAGAAGCATACATCAACTTTTCCTCCTGAAGTAGATCCCTGGATCCCCATCTATGGTTGGTGAATCCCATTAACTAAACAACAGTAGCCACCATATTAAGCAATATCAAACAGTATTTAAACATATATTAAAACCCTATTAAACCATTATTAAACCCATATGGCCAATGAAACCATCATAAAACATGATGATTTGATTCCATTGACATTGTTCAATATCATTTTTTAAAGGGTCAGTAACCATGATCTTCAAACCCATCAGGACCAATAAATCCAACAGGACCTGCAGCAGGGCTTCAAGTGCCCGCAGTGCGCCGCGCCGCGGCGCCGCTTTGCGCGAAAGCTTGGCGACAAGATCGGCACCACTTTGGATGGCGGGGATGGGGATGGGGCAACCAGGGGGACCTTGAAAGAAAAGGGGTGGTACCCAAAAAGTGTTTTTTTTTGGGGGGGGAAATGATGGAACATGATGATTAGCCAAAGGATGTCATGATTTTCATAATGATGAGGCACTGGTGATATAGTGGTGATATATTGACGATGTGTATATATATATATATAATAGGATTTGAATGGATCCTACTTGGATTTTGATGGTGATGGAAGACATTTCGGGTAGAAAGATGGGGAATTGATGGGACAATTTCTCACATCAAAAGGATATTATCTTTGGGAACCAGTTAAGCTGAAAGATAGGGGTCACTTTTGTGGATGGAACACTTGCTGGTTGAAAGTATCAAATCATGGGACACGCCGGGTGGATCAGGTTGGATTCATACCCGTTTTTGGTTTTTGGGTTTTGGACAATATCGGCGGAGCTTTTGCTCTTGGTCATTGAGGGATTTCCCCTCAGAGTCCAAGATGGCTGAATATCAATCTGTATTATGCAAAGATTGTTGCACTGAAGAATTCCTAAGAAGAACAATTCCATCCAGAGTGTTCCACTGAACAACATCTTGGTAGGAGCACTCCTAAGTGTTACTATTTGCTGACATCCCAGATATCCCGAGATTTTTTTGCGCGCCAGCGTGTTGACCCATGGACTGGGCATCTGTGCACCGGAATGGCCATGAATTTCTCCAGCAAGATAGATCCAAACGATGGTTGCCTTGGAGCCAGGTGGAGACACACCGATCATCATTTTCACGGCTGTTTGCTTGTTGATTGTCTTGGGCATCGCCTACTATAGCCTCCAGTAAGGCAGGGATCACGACGGACAAGGATCAAAGGACGCTGTGAAAGTCGAGTTTCAGCAAGCTGGTGCCATTATCTTGAAGAGTTTGGTGGATTGTGGATTTTCTAAACATATTTTCTCCAATTTGGATTTCTCCTTCCCTTCGTTGCGTCAAGACCGATTTTGGTGAACCGCCAGGGTGGCACGTTCTCCGCTGAGGGCTAAAAGTCTGAGCGCCAAGAACTTGGACGTCCAAGGTTCGCGAAAAAAAGGAGCTCTCCGGCGTCTTGGAATTCCGAAGGTAGAAACCGCTGCGATGATTTATACAAAAATGATATTAATATATCCAGAATCAGGCATCAATCAACTCCAGGCATATGTATAATATTCCGATATATATATATAGAGATATTATGCATAATGTATGTATATCTATCTATCTAAATCTAATCTAATCTAGTCTAATCTTAATCTAATCTAATCTAGTCTAATCTGATCTAGTCTAATCTAATCTAGTCTAATCTAATCTAGTCTAAGTCTAATTTAATCTAGTCTAATCTAAATCTAATCTTCATCTAATCTAATCTAGTCTAATCTAATCTAGTCTAATCTAACCTAGTCTAATCTAATCTAATCTATCTATATTATACATATTCCATAGTATTACTTTACCTATATATATATATATATACTCCTGCAGTTTTTGATCATTTTTGCGACAGGGTCTGACATGATCACCACAAGTGCCAGGTCCTTTGACTGGACCCCAGGTGCAGCAAGAGGATCCTGAGTGCCGGCAGAAAATGTGGGTCATTTCCGTCATTTCCAGGATCGAAGGACTGCACTCAACTCTGTAGTTTTTTTTTCTTTTTTTTTCGGTGTACTGTTGTTTATCATCCATTTTTAAGAAGATACTGAAGAAATTGAAGATGGATTGACCCATAGCCAACTAGAAAAGCGATAGCTCTGATGTATTGGAAAAAAAAGCCGCCAGAAGCTTGAAATGCTGCAGTGGAGGGTTGCAGGATATCTTTCTTTCCAGCGCCTTGCGGCCTTGCACATGATCCCGGGATCCCTTTGATCATCCTGCATGGGCTTGAACGGTTTGCAGCTGAGTACAACCACAGAGGCAGTGCAAACATGCGCAAACTTTCTGAATCCACCCCAAAAAAAGCTCACCAGCTACATTCTGCTGTCATTGTGTGGACGGAACTTGAACAGAAATGCTAGATGAACATGATGAACCTGTTGGTGGGGCGAATATCAGCTAGGATCACTAGAACCACTAGAACCACTGGCCTTCGGAATGCAGCAGGTCATAAACTTCAAGTCATGCGGGAAACAACATTTGCTTCCCATAAGATCCAGAATTCTTGGAGGTCCACACACTGCAACTGGAACCACACCACAGAAGCACCGGGTTTGCGCGGCTGAGAACTGGGAACGGAAGCGAACAGCCAGCTGAAGGATCATACAAGGCTAGCCATAGTTTCGACACCGAATGGGTCACCAGTCACATCCAGTCACCAAAAGTCACTGATCACCAGTCGATGTTGTGATTTTGCAGATCTCACACTTGATGTATGCCACTGAGTGCCGATTCCTTCAGTGAAAGGTTGAACTTGGCTGATGCCAGACGCTGATAGATTTGATGCATCCACATGGTCTCGCCACCTTGCAAGAACCAACTTCTAAACCCTTGAACCCAGCACGACTCAGGGTGAGTATAGAGAAACCACAGAGTCAGACCGACGTTTACCATGGAATTTTTCCGCAATTCAAGTTGAGCTGGAGATGGCCCTACCATGAGACTTTTCAAACAAAATCAAACGGTTACCACACTGAACCACACCCATAGCATCCCATATCATTCAGTCAGCAAAGACACAGCAGCTTGTGATTTTGGGACGTCAGTGCAGACGCCGCCAATTTGTGTCTCGGTTTCACCAGTTTCGCTGGTTGAACAGCCAAGCCACACTCAGCTGGAGGTACCAGTTTTCTTTCGGGGTGGATTGTCCATGGCATTGTGCCAAACCCTCCAAGAGCACCGCTGGGTGGTGTTTCGAGCTTTGGTTGCTGGTTTTACTTGACAATGGATGATGATCATCCACTTTTTATTGAACAGTAGAAACCCCTAGAATCATCAATCAACAGGGGTTGACACTGCTAATTTGTTTATGGCTCTTCCATCCCTACCTGGAATTGTTGACTGTTGAGGATGGCAGAAATGACCGTGATGACAAGCTGGCTCATGGCGTACAGTGATGTGATATGATGTAATCCTTTGCAAACACTCAACACCCTTGAAACTCTGGTGTGCAATTTAGGGGCCCATGTGGAGGTGAATTTGTAGGGGACGGTATGGGATTGTTGGTTTTGCACCCCAACCCGGTACTTCCAACTTTTTGCCATGTTTATCGGTGGTGGACATGATTTCGGGTCGAATGCATGCTGTCCCAAAACGGGATACGATGGATACGGACCTACCTTCTCCCACGAAGTCATAAAGACTTCCAGATTCCTCTCAGTCGTATCGTCGTGCCCCTATGCTAGAATCCCAGGTGGCCTACAAAAATGGGCCGACCAAACACAGAGCAGAAGCTCGACATGGCCTTTGCCTTATATGGGGTGGCTTCAGATTTGATGGAGACAGCGGTTGCACTTTTCAGGCACTTGCTCAGGCCAGGTTAACCTCGGTCGCATGTGATGGGCATGAAATGGTGGCAGTTTGACAGAAATGCGGGGGCAACAAGAGCTAACGTGTTATAAGACTTATAACATGTTCATTCATTGGCAATTAAATTAGGTCCAGATAGGTCCAGATGTTCGCCGTTTAGCCACTGCTGTTTCTCCAAAGTGTTTTTTTTTGCTGGAGCCAAAGGTCTTCCGTTTTGCCGTAGGACATGGTACTGCCTTTGCACCCGCTGTTGCTACAAAGGCATACAACAAAGGCGTTTTCATTGAATAGGGAGTTGTTCGCAGACGAAAGGTTTGTCAGAGTTTGTCATATGCTCCTGCCTTTGGTACAAAAAGTCCTTCCATTGAAGGGAGCATTTACAGGAACCCTTGATTCAATTGATGGGAAAAGAACTGGTTTCCTGCAAAAAACACCCTGATATAAAATGACATGAATCCATTGAAAGATAAGCCCAGCGTCCAAGTTGGGAGATGGCAGAAGAAACAACAAATACCACCTACTATGCTTGCATGTTTTTCGATGGAAAGAGGTTCTGGCAGCTGATTCTTCACTTGCAAAGCCTTTTGTATAAATAGTTCCTTTCAGATAGGTTTGTTTTGTGCTGTAAACAGCACTCATAAAGTTTTGGAACCCATTCGTGCCTTCGGTCTTTGCTTCCAATTTCCATGAATATCTTTTTTTTTGCACTGGCATCAGGCATCCCTCCTTTCTCGTCTGCACTCTTGTTCCTCCGCCGCCGTTTGGACCAAAAACAGTAATTTGATCTTACATTTGTACATTTACTGAGCGCCGAGAGTAGAGTGGTTTATATAATAATTCTATGCCTTATTTTGCTTGCCTAGCTGTTTTCGTATGTGATTGTTGCAGCTTGGACATCTGAACCATCTTCAAACAAGTCCAACTTTTGTCCTGATTTGATTGGCAAAAATTAGAACACTATGTTGGTACTGCTGCGGATATCAAGACGAGACTAGATGGACTCAAGATCCACTTCAGGCAAAGGTCTTGCCACGGGGGTGTGCTTGGAAGATCTGAAACCGAGCAGAGCTAAGCTCTACTATCAGCTGAGGCATTAGATGACTTGGTAAAGTCTGACGAGGTCTCAAACTCAGTGGCCTCAGTCGCCTTAGTCGCCTCAGTCGCCTCAGTCGCCTAAACGCTGCCAGAAACCATGCGAGACGTGGGTTCTCCTGCTGAACAGACGTCATGTCAGTCGAGGACTGGAAAGATGGCAGATCTCGTCCAGCACCTTTCTCAATGGGGTGACGGGTTGGGAGATGTTGCCGACACTTTTGAAATGATGATTAATCACATCCTTAAATGAAATACCACCCAAGAAATGAATAGATACAATATTCGACTATGGTTCCAAGGGGGGGTTGTTAGGGGGAATGGTCATTGTTTTGAAGCGCCAGAGGGAATCCTGTTGCTCCTCGTGGGTTTGCAAGCAGCACCGCGACACATTGACATTCACTTTCTGGAAGGGTCTGTATGGGTAGGCTGTTGCTGTTGTGTACCCTGCTCAAAGTTTGTCATTGACAAAGGTTCTTCTGTTGCTTTTGATACTCTGTGAACAAACATGGGCAACGGAACATCACCAATTTTTCAATGACTTATGGACCTATGAATGATTCATCAGGTGAAAGGGACGATTGTTCGTCGCCGGATGAAATTGACGGTTAAGCAGTGGCCCAACCCTCCAATGGCAGGCTCCTGGGGATAACACCACCATAGTAGGCTGATTTATCATTGGATATTGATATGTTTGAATATTCCACCCACTATTCCACCAATATCCTGAATATTCCAATTCAATCATCCAATATCATCGAATATATATATATAAATCAAATGTAAACCCCGGATTAATAATCCCCTGGGCTGTTTAACCGGGGGGTAGGTAGCATTTTAGAAGCCAATTACCACTATTGGGGATGTAGCCCCGAACTAAAAGGGTCTATCAATCCCAGGGTTGACATCGTACCAAAAAATGGCCAGGCAAGGACGAAGCTTGCGCGTGCCCGCGATGGACCCTACGCTCCTGGGATCAAGATTGTAGGGCAAAGAGCGGTATGGGGCCAAACTTACCACCAAATCCGCTAGAATATTGCCTTGAAACAACTTTGCTACCACCAAACTCATCAATATTCCCTTGAAGACATAAAACATTGTGACTCTTGGGGTTTTGAGTCTTGGCCCCCAGACATATGGCACCTCTGAGGCCAATGGCAGAGGCCGCCGGGTTCAGGGAACCAAACGTCGTCAAAGTGTCAGTGTAATGCCCAACACAATTTTGGTGAAGGTTTTACATTCTATTCTATTCACACAATAATTACATATAATTACATACCACATTCATATTATATATATGATATATATATATATATATACACATTATATCCAGTAATATTTTTTTCTTCTCGCTTCAGAACAACCATTGAAGTCCCGCACTAGTTTCAGATTGCCTTGTCAGGTGATCGAGGACGGCTGCGCCTGCCCCCAGAGGCTTGGCTCTTTCTGGATCCAATCCTGTCGTGTTGCGGGCGCAGCCGCGCAGCCACGGCTCGCAGGAAAAGGGCTTGCTGAAGACCCAATGCTTTTTCGAGGCCTGGCTGCCCGGTGGATACCTTTGGTTTTACCATCTGGTTATGACTGACATAGCCATGGTATAGATGGCCCATTTATGGATGGTTTACCTATTAAAAATGGTGATTTTCCATGGCTATGTTAAATAACCAGATGGTATGTCTGTTGATTGATTTTGAATATCTTGATGTTCTTTGATGAAAACTGTTGGATACTGTTGGTCATTTTCGCAACGATGCTTTGAGCCGATGCTGAGGAAAAGGATTTGGTCATCAAGCTCTACGACACTCAGGCACAAGCCATACAAGCTTAAAAATGATACAATACAGATGGAGAAAATTGCATAAGAGAAATTCCGGGGTGGCAGAACACAATGTCTTTTGTGGATTTTGGGTAAGTTTTGGACTTATGTTTTTTTTCTTACAGGCTCGACTGGAAATCTGTAAAGTGATTAGAACACAAAAAAAAACGAAACACTTTGTGGAAAAATAGGAAACACATGTAAACAAAGTGACTAAAAAAGCAACCACAGGAAAAAAAAACTGAAAACGCAAATTTAAAAAACAGTAAACCACTTTTCCATTGCATTTTTTTCCTGCCTGGGCTACTGTTTTTTTTTTCACTTTCCGTTTGCAATTTGATATTGTTGCATTTTCCAGTCGAAGCCTGTTGCTGCAATACATAATTTTAGACCAAACACGTGGGAAAGAACTCACATCGCCTCTCACTCCCTGGTTTCCAAGTTGTCTAAACTCCAAGTGCTGCCAGGTGCTTGTGATAAAGGACTGCATCTCACTGCTGTATCAGTGGCTCGGGTGGATGTGTCCACATTGTTTGAACACTCCACTAAACATTGTGTTTATGATTGTTTATGCAGGATCCAACCTACATCCTTCTAAGATGAGGTTTGGGCTGAGAAGCTTCGTTTTTCCAGGAGAAACTGGCAGAAAAGACGGGAGAGGAAGACTCGTCTGCAGCTGAACAGTACCCAGGTTGTGTGCAGAACCCCGCAAAGGGGTGAGTAAATAGGCCGTCACCTACCAAAGTGAAGGTGCTACTACTACCGCTACCTTGTATCAACTTGTTGATTTGACTGAGCTTGTGATTCCATGTGGTGCAAGAGGGGGGTCAGCAGATTGAAATGGAACATTGCGAATGATATCAGAGCCGTAACATCACGTAAGAACTGATTTTGTGAAGGAAAATCTGTTGACATTCTTGAGGTCGGAGCAGAAACAGTTGGTGCAACTGGCACAGTTTTTGTGGTGTTCAAAGCTCAAAGAACCAGTCATGGTCAAATGATCCAAGATTGAGAACGATAACATTTGGTTTTTTCCTGAAAATAGATGAAAATAGGTTAAACGGTTAACCCCAAATCCATGCCGGTTTTATCAGCATTCTGTCATTCGACATGGTTCTTGTCTGGGTATCGCCATTTCCATGTCGGTGCACCGCCAGGTCTTGGTTCTCACCAGTGGCGGTTTCCGCACAGCAGAGACCAAGGCCATCCTAAATGAGGCCTGCGGCCATGTTGGAAGCTATTGAGGAAAGGGGCACTAAATTTGCAGATGCCACATTTGAATATATTTGAGACATCTTGTGACATCTGTGTAAAGCATCGGAGAGTTTTTTGTGGACAATTTGTTTGATATACTAATATACAAAGCCATAGTGAATTATACGGTTTGTCCGTATCCTACGTAGACAAATGATCGTGGACAGGTCTGAATTGCCGCCATCATCAGGCTCTGAAGCCTATGGCTTTGCAGGTGGAGTCCAGCGAAGGCCAACTTGACGGCTGGGACGGGTGGGAAATCTACTGACGGGGTGGCACTTGGATGCACTGAGTAATTGTTCTGTCATATTATGATATTTGTATCTTTATCTAAACGCAACAGCAACTAAATTCATCCACTTTTCAAATTGAGGATTTATTGTGTTAACTCCTGTTGTTCTTAAAGCGTAATGTGAACCTTGGGGTTTTGATGGGAACATCAAGGGAAGATTGGCGTTCCGAGCGACGATTTTCCATGGTGTTTCCACTGTGTTTTACCTTCCTATCTCGCTGGGGACCATGGGGACCCCTTGTTTCTTTCAAGGATACTATGTCTTACTATGTCTGACTGTAGATTCTAAATATGGACATATGATACAATATCTGTACAAACATGTATATGGGCGTGTCCAAAAATAGGGTATACCCCGAAACGGCCATCTGCGGAAGGGAACATGAGGATAAACCAGTGGATTTAGTGGTCGATTTCCAGACACCCCATAAACCATTTTCATCATTTTTTCATCATATCCCAGTATTATCCCATTTATATTCGATTGTCCCACAAATACATATTATATGTATACGCATTGATCGTTGTTCCATTGATCACATTAAGACTTCAAATCTGGGATACAGTGTATGTACATATGATGTACTATTAGATATCATCACATTTATTCAGATATTTGTTGATTCACACATCATGGTCCCATGAATATTTACGAGGATCACAAAATCCATACTCCCATACCATAATCCAATATGAATGTTATACACATTAATATCCCATTAATCCGTGTCAAAACATATCTTATATACATTAGTATACCACATGAATATACCATATGAATATGCCGTATTAATATACTATATTAATTTCCACTCATATTGATTATATATACACCTGGATATCAACATGTTCCATATTGATATCCACTCATATGATTTATACAGGTATTTCATAGATTTCACATCAAGTGAGATAATGGATTATTCATGCAATAACAACTGATAAGATGATTCATCCCATAATTCATTCCCATATTCATTGGGGTATCAGCATTATTCATCCCCCATATTACTGCCATAGTATTTTTCATCAGTAACATTCATTGATTAATACCATTAATATTCCATAACACCAATATTCAATAGCCCAGTAACACACTGCTTGATGGTATACACATTATTCGTTGAACATCAACTATATATATATAATAATGATATTCATGAGATATTATATGATTATGTTAGTATCATGTTATGAAACATATATTATTCCATCACATCCAAACCATAGGAATATGTTTCATCTTCCAACATCAGGCTCCGCCTGGCAACTGCGCAGTGACTACAAGGCACCTGGACAGGCGCGTGCGCGGAAAACCGGGGGGATTTGAGAAACAGAAAGGGGAGAACTCTGGGCACAAAATGTATGAAACATGTATCAAATCAAGAATTTTATGGTGATATACTGGATGTATCACTAACTTGATATAATATGACATGTGGGTTTGGCTAAATTGGGATGCCTCAAATTGATGGTTATATTGCAACAGATCTGCGTTGGTCAAGATATGGTTTAGAGGCGTATGGTCCTAGCAGTGGGTTGATCATCTGACGAACAATTCGATAGTGATCCATCTGTCAGATATGGATAGATATGGATAACCATGAAATGTGCAAGTTTTGGTTCCCCCACCACATATGATTCTTAATGAACCAATGAATCATCAAAGATGGAGAGCCTTTCCACTTAAGGAATTGTGATATCTGGTCCGGATAGACCTTTGATTGTCGAAACGCCTTGTGACTCAAACGACGAGCCGTGTCAACCACTTGGGATTGTCTGAAGATGGGGAAAACCAGCAAATTCGCATATTTTGATGCTCTAGAGATCTCTATATTCTCATGATTTTCGCCACTGAAATATGACATGACTATAAATATAACCATAATTTGGGGTAGACCCCCTCCATTTCTGGGCACGTTTTTTGCGAAATGTTCGGGGGATGAACATCCATTTTTAGCCCAGGGGTTCCATGGGTCTTGAATGGTTTCGATCCATAGCCATACAGGCCATACATGAGGCACCATGTATGAATCACCTAACATGCCAGGGTGGATTAGCCTAGGGACGAAGAGAACATATAAAAAGGAAACAGTCCCAACTGAGATCATCATTTATGATGGTTTTCAAATCGTTTTGTTGCTTAAAATCTTAACACTTCAGACACACCGCCTTTTTTCGTTGCAAAGCCAACTTTTTTCCTTGGAAAAGTCCCATGCGTTTCGAGATTTCCTGGTTGGCAGGTGACCAACGGGTCCTCGCTGCAAGACTTTGAGGATGGCATGGAGGTCACAGTGCCTGCGGTGGTGACTTTGAAGATGGTGAAAGAGAACCTGGTCCGGTGCCCCGGCTGGTGGGACTGGGCAGTTTGTATGAAATCGATAAAAGGTGAGTTCTGAAAAGGCATTGCTGATTGGATAATGATTGGATATTTTTTTGGAGATGTGGTTCGAGAGATTATCGGAGATTCATCAACGAGCATGTGGTAAAGCAAAAGATGTTTTTTTTTCAATGTTATACACACTGCTTTACTGGGGATACATGATATCCATGTTTTATGGTGGGATTATCCCAATAATACTATGGATATCTATGGAAATCATACTGTTATACCAATGTTCAACCCATGGATATCCATCCAAAAAGGTGGGATTCCTCCGATTTTTGGCGCCAGGACTCGCGCCGGCAGGCGGCGAGATCCGTCGCGGAGGCGAAGCGAGCAGAACAAGGCGCCAGATCCGTGGCCAGGTTTGGGTCAGTTACCCTCTGGTAAACAGCCACATAGCTATGGAAATTCACCATTTTTAAGGGGAAAATCAACTATTTCGACTGGGCCATTTTCAATAGCCATGTTAAATTACCAGAGGGTATTGGATGATTGATATCGTCATTGATAGACATGTGATGATATAAATCCATTGATATAAATGAATAAATAGACTATGACCAATGGATATTTTTGTGTCATATAACTGAATTCACCATGGATCAAAATTGAAATCCATTGAAATTCCAAGAATCTATAGATTTTGGCCAATTTCTTGCAGCAAACTTCATAAATCGACGCGGCTTTGGTGGATTTTGGAGGTACCACAATTTTGACCCCCAAAGCCGAAGCCATAATTTGAATGGGTCTCAACGATTTCATGGGGGAATCCCCTGCAATCAAGGGCCATTTCATGGGCAACATGGTCTGCATATGTCTGCATGATGATTACGAATGAGATTTTTGGGTAAATGTTCAGACAGACCAGCCTAGCAGTCGCCCTGCGGCGCTCTTGCAGCTCTCTCAACTTGAGAGGAGAACTGCTTGATGGTTTAGGGGTTGGGGGGATATGGAACATCTACAAAGTGGTTGATTTTCTCACCCACAGTGTTTTTTTTAATCTTTGGAATATACCAGTAGTACCGCACAAGGCGGTGGCGGAAGTTTCAAAAATAGGAAGCCTATAGGAGAGCTTGGTTGTTGTGAATCAGGGATGGCAGAGCGAATCCACTGATGGAGCAAAAGGTGATTGATCTCTCTCACTCTTTCTCTCTCTTTCTCTGACTACCTACCTACCTACCTACCTACCTACCTATCTATGTGTGTATTTATCTATCGATCTATGTCTCTCTCTCTCTCTCTCATTCATCTAATTACCTATCTATCTATCTGTCTGTCTGTCTGTCTATCTGTCTGTCTATCTATCTATCTATCTATCCATCTATCTATCCTATCTATCCTATCTATCCTATCTATCCTATCTATCCTATCTATCCTATCTATCCTATCTATCCTATCTATCATATCAATCTATCATATCTATCTATCTATCATATCAATCTATCATATCAATCTATCATATCAATCTATCATA
>Ga0126342_10001613_pt1 | contig 32446 bp, 32 predicted proteins | sample Cyp1metagenome_FD_92528 | JGI IMG/M metagenome (GOLD analysis project Ga0126342, IMG submission 92528) | Coral microbial communities from Lord Howe Island, Old Settlement Bay, Australia - Cyphastrea 1 metagenome | ecosystem: Host-associated > Invertebrates > Cnidaria > Coral ...
AAAAAAAGGAAGGGCAAGGAACAATATAGAAGAAAAGGAGGAGGCATTCTAACTGTATTTCGCCTGTAAAATACCAGTCAAAACTTACATTTTCTTACCAATTTTGGCGCCGCATTCTAACTGAGTTTCTGCATATTTACAGGTGTTTCCTCAGTTAGAATGCGACTGCCGTGGGGGGGGGGCCAAACGGGCCACCATCACGCGAAGCCAAAACCGCATTCTAACTTTGTTTTTAACGGTATAGATGTTGATGGATGGATTGGCGGATGGAAGATCCAACCAACAGACAGGATAGATACTTAGATGACAGATGTGCAGGCAGACTGGCAGCTGCCTAGCTGGGCAGGTAGATGAAGAGACGCACAGAATTCAATGCGTACATGAATGCAATTGAATGCATACTTGCATACATACTATATCATACACCTTGACACTGATACGCAAAGACACACCAGATACACCCTCAGACGCACATGCAGACAGATACACACACAAATACACAAATACACAGGCACATACAGGATCATACAGGTATAGAGATGTATAGAGTATACACGAATGCACATTCACATGAATATTATATGGGTATATATGGGTAACCGACAAAATCATTGTAATATATTGTAATACCAATTTAGTTTTGCTTCGCGTTGGCCTTTCTGAAGTTGCACAAAACCTTCATAACCGACAGGGGACGACCCTATACCGATACCCTATTTTTGATACCTCGGGGAGCACTTCATTTCCTCACAACTGATAGGGGACGACCCCCTAATTTGTGCATGGCATTCAATTTAATAAATAATAATTTTGTCCGCTACTCATATACAGTCATGTATGTGTAAATATATAGAATATATATATATATATGTATATATTGTATACATACACGCAGACGCTCACATGGGCAAGACAGACATACACATGAAGGTTTTAGTTCTTTTGTTTCAAACAGGTGGTATTGCTGTGCTTCCACCTGAGCGCAGCTGATTGCATTTGACTGCAATATTTGCCTAAGATCAGCGCAGCCTTCCACCTAGGTGGGGTCTTGCCCTGGTTGTCTCAGTGGGTGAAGTGGACGCTTGTCTCGAAAATTGCCTTTGTTGATGGCTATCACTTTCACACGGTTTTCACACATTGGATTCGTTTAGGAGACTCTATTCAATTTGCCTTGATTTTTAATGAGAGGCTTCACAAATCAATGCATCAGAAGATTGCATATAAATTACGTTGAGGAATGTTGAGGATGCTCAAACATTGGTTGAGGCAGCGTACGACATCCACAGCTGGGTCCCACAGGGCCTTGCGAGGACCTTCGAGCACACGCAGGACGAACGGTGGCTTGGAGCAGATGGAGCGCCTTGAACTCGCTTTGTCACATCCAAACCGTCCTGTTAGCCTTAGCCGGCAGCATGCCCGCAGCCCGCAGTCATGCCTGCAGCCTCACGATGTCGTTTTTGCTGTTCAGATAGCTCCAATCTGCGCAGTTTCTTCACAGGTTGTACATTCTCTACTACATTTTTGCATGCGCATGGATCTACGAGTCGCTTGGAATTGATCCATTTTACATCATTTTACAGTTTTTTTTTGCAATTGTGGATCTGTGATGACTTGTGACCTGTGACTTGCTGAGTTTCTGTGTCTTTCACCACTTTTTTGCCAGTTCAAGAGTGCAAGGTTGCTCCTGGCACTCCAACAATTTGTGGAATTCTCAGCAAAAAAACATCAAGAGAGACTCATGCACATTTTTTGGTAGGCAGAGAAAACATGCTTTTTACATCCTTCTACTGCAAGCATTTGTAAACTATAAATAGCTTTTGGGTCCTTACAAACTCCTTTTCCAGTTCTGTTCGGAAACTCCAGGGCCTAGATTTTGGCTATGATATGGCAAGCAATTTTTCCAGTCGTCAGTCTTGGGAAGGTTACGAGAGTCTCCAGGTCCAGTCAGACTGAGCCACTAAGTCACTAAGTGCCACTAAGCCCTGAGGTTGTTGCGTATACTGTCCTCATTTGGTACAACGCCCCATTGAACAACGGCAAGAAGAAAGTTCCGTGTGCTCCGATTGTCCGCGCGGCCTTCATGGGCCTCACCTACCATTTGGGCAGTTTGGCCTTCGGTGCAGCCCTGGCCTCAGATTCAAAGGCATTGGCCATAGGGGCCATAGGTAGCCGCGAGGTAGCCCACAGCACTACATTAATATATGACATATGTCAACTCAACATGTATCTCCACTCAACACCCGAAGTATCCCATGGATCCGCATGTATCCACATTGTGGATGACATGTAGCTGCATGAAAAAAACGCGTCCAAAGATGTTTCGCAACTGGACTTGAGAAGTGCGTTCTGCCACCATCATCCACTAGGTTCTGCTGGCTTTCTTCAGAATAATCTACATTCTAGTGACCTTCTTCTACAACCAGGCAGCTGAATTTTGAAACCTCATATGACATGTGCTGTTTTTCTCCTTTCCACAGCTAGAAGGCAGGCTGCCAGGAAAGCATGCAGCACATTGCAGCACAGTGAAATGGATTGCTGTGGCATGGCCAACGATGTGTGAAAAAATGCTGCCATAGTTTTGTGCAGAACAAAAAGAACGAAGATGAGCAGACCAATGTGTGGAGCTCAGCAACGTCAAAGAATTGCTCTGAGTCATATGGGTATGGGTCAATACCTATAGATACCATTTTTAGTGGGATGAACATCCATTTACCAGCTATTTTGGGGTTCACTAGGTAGCAGAGTTTTGACCCATCCCCATAGTTTCGCCCTGATTTTCGATCTTGGCGCCACTCCAGAGACACAGCTTCCTCTACCGAGGGTGTGGTGAAAGCGGCAACTGCTTGCTGCTGCTGTTGCCTGAATTGCTTCGAGCAGGTTCTGAGGTATCTCAACTCAGGCTGGCAAATGGTGGCAACATTTCTGAAGTTTGATGAGCATTTCACAAGGGTCACACAGAGATAAATCCGCCTAAGGTGTACAGATGTACAGTATTCGTTTGCATTTGCGAATCTTTGAGTCTTGAATTTTCCAATCTACATTTCTCGAATTGTATTTTTGTCGCTCCAGGGGCATATGTGATGGTTGCTGTGAACTCCGACAACTATTGCCAGGGTGCAGATAGGAGAGGGACAGCTGTGTTGAGTCACTTCAAGCGCAGGCTACATGTTTACCGGAATGATCCAGCAACGTGAAGCTTGAAATCTGTTTGCATGTACTTTTGGAATCTTTTGGAATGGACTTGGCTTTTCCGCAGTCTGGATGCATCATTAGAATTCATAGGAGACGTGACCGTTGAATCCAATGAAACGTGTCGGTGACCTCATGGCTGCCGTCTGTAGAGTTTCGATGTTTGTTGCAGGGCCGTAAAGCTCATGCTCACTGAGTTTGTTGCGATCGGAGCCCTCGAAGGGTCAACATTTCTCTTCCAGGAGCCAGACCAAAGATTTTGTTTCGCTTCGGGTAAAATGTATACATTCAATTTCATGAAATTAATATAGGAACTATAAAATCATTTACAAGTCATTATGATACTACTTGGCAAGACTTGGAGGTTCTTCTTCTTTTTTCAGAGAGAGAGAGAGAGAGGCAGAGACAAGGCCATAGCAGTTCCAACAAGACAATAGCAGTTCCACAAGGAAAGCACTTTCGAAGAGTTCCTTTGAAGTTTTGACATCATATGGTACAAACATCTTGTGAACCGTCCCAGCTGAAGTTTTTTGCCACTGCTAGACGCTGGGAAACATCTCTATTCCTGCTGCTGGCGGATACTTGACCTATCTCATGGTTCCTGGGAAAGCAACAGAGACGTGGTTGTTGGAGTCTAATGGACCAACAATGTGCAGAAGCGTTGGACCCCGATGGAAATACTGACAACATCTGACAGATGGATCGATCATACACAACCATACGATAGGATAAAGGCCGTTACACACACAACTTGCCAAAACATAGAAACTTATAGAAACTCCACATTCCTTTTCTCAGTTGCCGTGGATTTTTCTGTCAGTTTATTTTATGCCCCAACTCTTTTCCAACTCCGAGAATTGGCAAGGTCACTCAACTAGAGCAGTTCAACAGTGTGGCCTCGGTGGACTACATTGCTCAGCCCAAAGTCATTGCTGCTGCTTTGCTGAGCATGGGACAGTCCGCTTTTCGGTGCTACCGATCTTTCTTTGTCTTCTAGGTGAGAATTGTGTTTCTTGAAGTCTTGGAGATGACATGCATCTTTTTGCAAGATTGACGTTTGGTCAAGGTTGCTGGAGGTCTAGTTTGCCTCGGGGTGTCCATGTCCTTCATGTCCATCTTTGATACGGCCAGATGCCTAGAAAGGCTTAGCATGCCCGGCCCTGGCTTGGGGCAGCTCAATCCCTGGGTCAAACGTGTTTTTTTTGCAAACCACACCATGGCTCCCATCAAGTCTTGCTGTGGAAATGCCAAGCAGCTTCAACATTTTCATGCATCGAAGACATTCGAAGACATGACTTGCCTCGGCCCAGACACTGGAGATCTCACGGAGATCTCACAGACGGTCTCCAATTCCGCCGCCAGGTTTCTGATGCCATGCTATTTGCCTTCATGACCGACGAAGACTGGAGGACCAACTGGTGCTCAAGGGTGTTCGTATGTTTTGCACAGTGAGATCTGCATATGTTTTTTTTTTTTTCCCCACATCATATAACTGTATGTCTGAATTTGTCTTGACATGATCAATATTTCAATATTGAAATATTGATCAATTGGATGGTTTGCATCAAATTGTCATTGCCCGCAAGGTTGGTCTTTGAAGCAGTGGTTTTTCGCCAGGAAACAGCACGGGCTTCCACCCAATCCGAACATCCCAGAGCAACTTGGCAGCTTTAGGTTGTCCCAAGTTGTCACCGATTTGGTGCACTCTTCACACATAACACTTCTAGCTTGACAAACAGTTTAGCATAGCTCACCGCATATTGGCAAGGAACTTGATGGGGCTTATCAAAGCTGGAGAATCATGATCAATTCGCCTTGGGGCGCTGTCAACAGGGTCAACCCGATCAGCCAAAGTGTTGTCGGTTTGACTCCGTTATGGTCCCGATTGCCCTAGTTTCACAAGCTATTTGAATGCTGAAAGAGTTGACGACGGATCGCACCGTTTAGCTGAAAAATGCTGATAGCTTGACACATTTGACAAGGTTCTGAGTTTCAAGCAGTGCTCATAGCATTACACTCATAACTCACAACAGGATTGTGCATCGATCCTATAGTTTTTGGAGATGTCAGAGGCCAGCTTACAGAATCTTACAGAGCAGCTCACATTTAGCGCAGTATCCGATTGGCATTTATTGTGACAGATAACCTAAATATTATGTATGTCAAATCTGATTCTATTCTTACTAGAGCACCTTGTGACCTTGTGGAAGTAGACTTCTCCAGCGTTTGTCATTCCATTTTCCATGAGTACCCTACCACTTTGCACAAACTCTCGAGATAACCGCAACTGTAGGCTCCCAAACGTCCTGTCTTCCATGAACATGGTGGTCCACAACACTTTCATGATGCTGATTGATGCTGTCTTTTTTCATTTTGTTTGGTATTTTTGTTGAATCTTCCCGGTAGTATCTTGGTTATCCTTAGTCCATCGAGTGTTTTGCACTGCGCTCAGAGATCAGCACTGATGGACAGGCTGCAATGAATCGAAGTGAATAGGAAGGAACATAGAAAGGGAAATTGGACAGGATGGACACACAATTTCTTTGTGCTCTTTGCGCTCTTTGCGTGGCCATGTCGTAGCCAATTGCCTCGCCAATGCAAATGAACATTGGATAACATTGGATAAAATCGGTGCTTTGTGGGATGTGCCTTGGATCTCAAAGTGGTAGATCTCCAAATTCTGCAGGAAGGCTTGAAGAATCTCTGTCCGAGAATAATGTAGTGCACACTCTGTGAGGCAAAATGTCGTATTTGAAAGATCCACTGATAGCTTGTCGCTCTCCTCCCATGAGCCGGACAAGTTCTCAAGCCACTCGTCTGCCGTTGAAGGGCAATTCAGAGCGATTCAGAATGGGAATGCAGTACATTGGCAGCTTGTCAAGAATCTGGGTTGTTGTTATGTCTACAACTATTTGTCCAAGTTGAGTTCACAATGAAAACCGTTGGCGAGCTACACACATAGACATGATATTTCAGCAAGCCTGGTAGATCTATCCGGTTTCAGCAGACATTAAGAGCATGTGAGAACGAAGCCGCGGGCAGCGCAGACTGTTCAGAGATCCTATGGTTCCTATGGCTACAACTGCAGACTGAACATGACTTGACAACTGAAGAAGAGTGCTTTGCTTACTCCATCCACGATTTCTACGACTCGTGCCTTGCGAGGAACCGGCCGAAGATTTGCCTCCGTCTAGGCGGCCTGCGAGGAGCTCAGCCAGCCAAGCTGAACTTCTTTTGGAAAAACAGGATACCCTCTGGTCATTTAACATAGCTATTGAAAATTGCCATTTATAGTGGGTTTTCCCATTAAAAATGGTGATTTTCCATAGCTATGTTAAATTACCAGAGGGTATCCAGATCTGGAAGCTCTGCCACTGGTTCCGGTTCCTGCAGTTTGGTTTTCCGAAGTGTCGACAGGTGGATGATCTGCACGATTTCACCAAAGAATTTATAGAACGCGGCTACCATGCAGAGCTCCTCGGCACTGATCAGGATTGGAGCTTTTTTTGTGTGCTTTTTGTGTGTTAATTTGACAAAGTGTTCTCAGCCCCTGCATTGTCGTAGTGTGTTAATTTGACAAATGTTCTCAGCTGCATGGCGTTTGTGCCTTGACATTGTGCCTAGGTACTGCAATTGGAGAGACAGCTACCTGAAGTGGAGACCCTCGGAATCCCATGGACACTGACACTAGCGCACTAGTACTGATAGTACCCTCTGGTAATGACTAACATAGCTATGGAAAATCACCATTTTTAATGGGAAAACCCACTATAAATGGCCATTTTCAATAGCTATGTTAAATTACCAGAGGGTACTGGTTTGCTTGGACGAACTCCAGTCTGTGAAGTCTCAGGACAGGGAGATCACAAGGGAGCCAAAGGAGAGAATTGTGAGTCGACCCACATAAAGAACAGGCCGCCGGGCCGCCGGGTTTCTTCTTTGCAGCATTTGCAGCGCAACAATGCAGTATGCAATACATTTCAATAAGGTTCAATCAGTTTCAATACGTTTGAGCCTTGATGTGCAACACCTGAACCACAGAGGATGGGCACTTTTGAGTACTGGTATCCAACAGTGTCGGCCTACAACTTCCGACGAACCTGTGCCTATTGGACACTTGGGGCCCAAAATGTTGAGATGTTGAGACTGCCAAGGCCAGTGTCCACTTCTTATGTTCATGAATGTCCATGAACGTCCATGGTCCATGACTATGAATCTTTCTTGTTTTGTTTCAGGCCAGGTGAGGACCTGTTTCAGGCCAGGTGAGGCTATAAAGGGAGCTTATTGTTTGACCTGTTGAAGCAGCTGGTCATTCCGGACCAGAGTTCCAAGGATTGGAGTCCTTTTTGTGTGAACCTTAGCATGATTAGCATTAAAACATATCGACACCGTCCACACCGTCGATATCTCAGTGCAGGTCGAATCACTTGAAGCTTCCAATTCCATCCAATTCCTGCGAAGCATGAAGCGGAGCTCAGGTTGAGGGGTGCCTCTTCTTCTTGTGGCAGCCGTTGTTTGAACTATATTGGGATGATCCTCCAAAGCGGATGGAGCGACCTGGCATGATGTTCTGAAGTTCTGAATTTCACTACTAGTTTTAGAATGTTTAGATGGCTTTGTTCATTCCAACTGCAAACCCAGATGATCTGTATGCGCATAGTTTGTCCACAATTCTTTTACACATGTGCATTCTCCTCTGGAGATGGTCGAACATGTTTCAGATGTTTCAATGAAAATACGGGAGGACACATTTGATCGCAACACATCGCCACACATTGCAACCATGGTTGAGGATTTTTCACTGCCGTTCAGCCTTTCTACTGCTTTCAAAAAAAGCCAGGTTTTGGATCTCCAAGATGCCCATACTGTTTGGCACAACGATTTTTGGAGCTGGGATCTACATGGGCTATGTTGAGTTGATCAATATGGACACTGACACGAATCTGACTCGCTCTAGGCTCAGGAGGCTTGTGCTGTGGCATCTTCAATTCACAGTGGCTGTTCATGGGGATTCAAAGTTTTTGCCACAAACAATTCGTGCCACTTGTATCTCTTTCAGAGGATCAGAACATACCCGAACAATCAGCACGTCTTCACTGCGGATCTCATCTGTAACAAGATTTGAAGAAACATTTTGGTTGCGCCTCAATGGTTTACACTATGCTTTTCAAGCATTTAAGTATTTTCAAATCACAATTGTTCCAGTTGATTGCAGTCGAAAAAGATATGTCCGCCCATGAAGTGGCCAAGGCTGCCAAGGTAGTACGCACAACATGTTACAACATGTTATTTATATTTACATGTAAACATAGACATGTAAAAAACATGTAACAACAATTCAAGTGAAGATGAAGCAGCTATGAAAGTAGCCGCAGCTAGCCTGTACTATTTGCTTTCTGAATGCCTGAAGTGCTCTCGCCACTGAGGTCCTAACTTTCTGTGGTGTGATTGGAAGGCCCTCTACCGCCTTCTACAGCAACGAGAGGAAGGCAAAGTGTTTGGAATGGTGCTCAGCATAGTAAAATTCAAAAGGAGTGTTTGTATATGTATGTATCGTTTTACAAACTGGGTTTGTCCCATTTTGAGCACATTTTTCCAAGAGAAAATGCCGAGTGGACAAAAGCAGCGCTACATGTCATTCAACGTGGCAGGCGACACTGATTCTACTTGCAGTGACAGCAGCAATGCCCAAGGTGTGATCGAAGTACTAGAATGTACTAGATGCATAAATGGCATAACAGAATTCCTTTGTTGCCCTTTTTTCGTACACCGTTGTGATTCTGTTATACCTCTGCGCAGGAGCAAATGGCAGCTGTGATGTCTACTGGTACCAGCCACTTTCTTCCATTGCAGGCCTCGTCTCCAGTATTCTCATCGGACTGCACAAGAGTTGCTGTGTAAACAGAAGACTTCCAGCACTCGAACCGATCGCTTTGATTGCTGTTTGGAAAAAGGGCTGGTGCCCAATCCGACCCAAACCCTTGACATCCCTTGACACGTTGCATTTCCAGGTTGGGTGATCTATTTGATTGGTGCACTCCTCTACCAAATTGCAAACATGGCCAATATGCTTGAGCTGGAAGAGGTCCGGTCAGAACATCTTCGCAGCATCTCTTGGGATCTCTTGGGAACCAGAAGACAAAACATGTTATCTCGAAATCCCACCACTTCAGAGGACCTTTTTGGAAGGAGAAAAATTGTGAGAAGGCAAATACCCTACCAGAGAACCAGGAAGCGGGAGAAAGGAGCAAGAGAGAGAGAGAGAGAGAGAGAGCGGAAAAAAAGGTACAGCATGAGACACTAACGAAGAAGTCCAGCTTGATTTTCTCGTCACCTGTAGTGTAGTCGGACTTGTAAAAGAAGAAACACCATCAACTTGATCATGCTCGTAAAACTGCCCCCTTGTAAGCTTCGGAGTCGTCTAAGCGGCTCCAAATATGTGGTTCGTTGAGATACGACTGATATGACCAATGACCGATTAGTCTGGTTCGAAGGAACTTCACGCACAAATTGTCGAGTGGCCATTGGTATTTGGAGGTGGAGTGCGCATTTGCTCGCATTTTGCAAACTTGGAAGTCTCACTGGGGGTATTTTGCACTTTGGGACATTGTGACTGTGAGTGCTTTAAAGATTTTAAACTCAGTGCATCCAAGCCTCACCAGGTGTTTGCTTCTTTATCGGTGGGTGTTGTGAGCTGATCCACAACAGATGCTGGGCAACGCCACCAAATACATTTGTCGCTGGCCTGAACATATGATCAGAATCACACATATCAATTACATATATATATATATATTCATATATGATCAATGAAACAGATGAGCTTTCAACATCTTTCAACACCTTTCAACACTGAGACTGACAAGAATCACACGAAAGTTTGGGAATCTCCGAGCTGAGGTTTGGTGGACATCAGTGTGCAACTTTGTGGGTGGTATTGGTTTTTGGTTTTGCGCTTGTCCCTTGGCCGCCTTGGCCGCCTTGGCCGCCTTGGCCGCCTTGGCCCTCTGCGTCGAGTAGCCAAGACCTATCTAGCATATCTAGCGACCTTTCTCGATGCAGTTTCCTGCTGGACTGAATCCAAGGTTCAGAGATTTTTGGTGAATATACAACTCTGATTGGTGTACAAGGTGCGCCAGCCTTGGGCCCACCTCAGGATTTTCGGATATTTCGCACATTTATCGCACAATCATCAATGCCACGCATCAAAAATCAGAGAGGCACTGTCAAGACAGGCAAGATAGGATCGGCTGCAGGATTTCTTGTCTGTCCTTCGATTTGCTTGGTGTGTAGCCTGCAGGCACTGTGCTGTACCTGATTGGAGCAGTTTTCAGTTTGTGTATGTGGCCCCTTGGTGGACAATGAGTGCGACACATGCGAGTCCCAACTTGAAAACAGCCAATGTATGCATGGTGTTTTGAGGCGCACAGAGCAGTTTGGTCTCACCCTGATCTCCAACTTGAATAGTGCCGTGGCCAAAAGATACTGGTTGGCGGTTTAACACCGGTTAAATCGGTTGAAATTTAAAATGATTCAAATCGGTTAACACCGATATTCAATGCTTTTGCCTCAAAATAGACTAAGATCAGTGAGTGTCAACTGAGGAGTCCATAGAGACGATGGTACCCAGATTGCGGTCAGAACCGACCAGACCACAGGGGAAACTCGGTGAGAACTGATCAGCATGAGCTGGGCAAAATCGAGCAGCTTCACATGGGGGTGTGTCTGAAAATAGTGTACCCCTAAACCCAATGGTTAATGATCATTATCCATCATTATCCCTATTAAATGGCTATTTCATTGGGAATATACCCTATTTTCAGACAAACCCATGGTGAAACGTACTATGCAAAGCTATGCAATGCATAGAGATTGCCTTGGCAAATTGAAAAACTTTGCCTTCCAGGCTTGGAAACTCCTGAGGTTAGTCAAGTTGTCCCGATCAGCAAAAGCACCAGCTCACCGAACCAGGCAGCGCAGTTTGAAAAATAGGTCATGTTGTGCGCATGGAAAAGCATAGAATTTTTAAGTAGAACTGCAAATGGTACGCTCCACGTCCCTTCCCTCAGTCATTTTAGCATGCGATGCTGAGAATTTTGCTGCTTAGATTTACTTTCTGGAAGCGCTTCACTTCGAGATGTTTGGCGGTTTTCGGTCGTCCTGTGGGAAGGCGTTTAAACTTGATGATGTGGGCAACGTGCTGGAAGACAAACTGTCATGGCGGGGCCTCTTGCCTTAATGGAACTCCGCTGCCTTTTGAAAATTTGCAGCCAGTGCTGACAGTTTCCTTTTGGAAAAAAAGCAGAGGCATGTCGTGCGTCGTTCAGTTTTTCTTTATGATAGATCTGACTACGTTCAAGTCACCAGTCTTTTGACCAGGCTTGCTTTTTGTGGTGATGCGCCTCATTTGCAAGAATGCACAGCTGGGAATTAGCGTTCGAAAAATGTGGCCGTGTCACAGGTGTTCTACAAAAAGGCTCAGACACCTACAGGTCCCTGTATAACATGCTGCAACTGGCTCATGGTCCACACATGTCCACACTGTGTTGCGCAGCTTAGGTGTACTTTGTGGGGTTCGGCATCCCTGCTCGGCGTGTTGACGGTTCCTGCCGCACCATGGGAATACGAGTCAACGTCGCAGACCATGAAGAGGAAGGGATGGGAAGACTGAGAACGTAAGTCAATTATTGTTGTACTATGTCGCAATTCTGCATGAACATAAGCAACTTTGCAGCTTAAAATTAGCATAGCTTAGCATCCAATTTATTCAATAGTCAATTCTTGATGTATCATTCATCTCTTCTTTTGAGACTTTTTTGGAACCTGGAGGCACTTGGCATCTCAAGAAATGACCAGCGTGACCCACGCTATAGGTGCAGAAGTGAGTGACCAGATTTCTAAATGTATCTGCAGTGAAAAAGTATTGCAAGATCTTGCAAATGCACTGCATTCCGCAAAATTATGTACTTCACGTGAATCAGGGCAAGGAATGAAAGCTACAAGCGCACCCCTTGAAAGCTTACAGCAGTGTGAAAAACCGTCGTGTTTCAATGTGTTTCATGACGTCGACAATGAAAGGTGCTCACTTGATCATCCTTTTGAACTCAGTGTCAGTGCATGCCAGCACCCCAGTTTCGAATTGCTGCCAGCATCTCTCGTACTCAGAATATCTCACAATACTCACATGAGGTGAAAACTGCACCCTGTGGCAGTATGACAATGACCTTTTCTGGGACTTCTCTCTCTTCTTTCTCTTGTCGCTCTTTTTTCAAGTTTTTTCAAGATCCACTTCACCACAACTGCCACAGCGTGAAGATACGTAGCTCGTAGCCGTCGTAGCCATGCAAGTCACCCATCTCAAAGGCAGCTGCATAGGACCATGACAAATCTGCCTTTGGAGCAAAAGCAACTCCTTCCAACTCCAAAACCAACTCCTTCCAACTCCATTTCTCCCTTTCCTTTTGGAGAGGGCGTTGCAAAGCTTTGAAAGCTTGGAAGACACAACAGAGCATGACGCCACTGCTATCAACAGTTGTCAGAAATGAGATTCATGAGATTGTAAGTTCCATTGCAACTTATCGTCCCTTATGGTGCAAAATCAATCTGAGCAGAGCCTCGCTGTTGCAAGTACTTGGGCCCACCTTTTGCCATTGCCGATCGCCACTTCCTGTTTTAAACAGTTTGATGCACAATGTCCAAAGGCACATTCAGCCTTTCTTCCGCAACATGCACTGAACACTGTTCAGCATGACGCTGAATGATTGTGACACTACCTTGACATGCTTGTGGCAGTGAAACGGGGCCTTGATGGTACCTGAGCAATCCCTGTCACGATTTCCTCTACTCAAGAATCAGTACCATAAAGACCCGCAAGGTTCCTGTGATGTCGGTTATAGTTATTATACCCATTTATACCCACTGTATTCCATTGTAGTGTCGTTCATCATGCAACGCTTCAAATGTCTAAGGTGCCATGTGAAGAGCCTTACCGTTTTTTGACCTTGACAATGCGCCTCTGCGTTGTCGTGCCTGTCTTAGCTTAAATCATCGAAGCTTCCCATTCCCATTCCCATTTTTGACAGCTAGGGTTTCAAGATGTTTCAATAATTGGCGTCGGAAATGAATGCAGATGACGTCGCTGACCTGACGGTGTGTGACCGTGTGTGACCTGGTTTGGGCCAAAGGTGTTGACCATGCAGGCAGCTTCTTGGCTCAGCGGACTTTGCCATTGGCTCTAGATCATCCACGGTCATTTATTGATTGGTGCGAAACATTCAATCAAGTAAGATTTCCCTGGAATGATTTTTGTCGAATTGGATGCAGACTAGGTCATGTCGATTTCGACCTTTCTTGTGGATGAACACCATTGACTTGGAGCCTTTTTCGGAGGGGAGGCGAGTGCAAAGTTGGGAAATTCAACACTAGGTTCCTCTCAACGGCCCCCAATTTTTGCCAAGAACTGACTTGGATGTCTGTCTTCGATGCCGTTGCAGTACGTTGAAGATAAGACCGTGCACTCTTTGCATTGAAGCTGTTCGGTGAATGGCCTGCACGAGGCCTTTTGAGATACGTTCGATGCGGCGGTGTGCCCGGGGTACCTATGCACGTTTGAGGCTTCTGCCAAAGTGGTTTCCTCGGCTGTGGGGCTCGGGTGCCGCACTTGCTGCAAAGTTAGAGAGCTCTTTCGATACACATGAATTACATGACATACATGACATACTTCATGACACAGACATACACACACACATACACATCTCATTCTGCAAACAGACAGAACATCTTGAACCTGTCATGCTCAAATTATTTCACCAGTTCCACCATTTGCCATCAGTTTTCATTTGCATTCATTTGCATTCCACGTTTGTCCACTGACTCCTGCTCTTTCATTTGAAACGGGCTCCTGCTCTTCAAAATGGGAGCAGATTGGCCTGGCCTTCATAGTTTGACAACTTGGGGCTCTTTGGGCTCATCGCTGCGAATGCATTATGCGCATAATGCAGCATAATGCAGCGGCGAAAAATGAGAAACAAATCTGGAAACAACTTGGAGCTTTGAATCGCTTTGATCATTTTTGATATGGCTTTAAGCAGTTGCCTCACCATTTGCATTTGCATTTGCAGCGCCACATTGCGCTTCTTGCCTCTGCATTTGGGTCCTAGTGAAAGACAAGCAAAGCAGAAGAGGGTTTCGCATTCGTGCAATGCACAGGGTGAAAAACATATTTCATAATTTATAATATTTTATAATTAACATAATTTTTAGATAAGTTAAGGCACGTGCTGGCATCAGGCGAAGGATTTCTCCGAACACTTATCGGTTGAGATAAGGTACTCCAGTTTGCTGAGAGCTTCCTAGCAATGGCTTCCTTTGCTTCCCCAAAATGCTGTCCATCGTTGGCCTGTTCTGCTTCGTGCTTGGACCGCAAAGAAGATACCAGAATCACTGTCTATCACCTTAGTTTAAAGTCCTGTCTCAATGTGGGCGCCCTAATGTGTGTATTTATGTGTATTTGTGTTTTCTTCCCACAGCACGAAAGTAAACAGTTGTACAGTTCTCCATTCCCAATTATTCATTGATTCACTATGATTCATTGAAATTCGCTGCTTGCAATTTCATGATATTTCATGTCTCAGGCGATCTTGCCCGGTTTTTCTCAGCGCGGCGCCGTGCATTTTATCGCCTTACGCAAGTCGAGATCCACCTGGATGCATCGAGGTTCCATTTGTCAACAGATTTGCGACCGTGATCAGCTGCTTCCTGTTTGATCAGCTTCCTGTTTGATCAGCTTCCTGTTTGATCAGCTTCCTGTTTGATCAGCTTCCTGTTTGATCAGCTTCCTGTTTGCACAAATCGCACTATTTTGAAATGAACATGATGAACATGCATTGCATTGCTGTATGACTAGTGCAATGTGATGAACTTTGCCGAAAAGATCCAAAACTCTGGGGCAGGGTGCCACTGCCACCGCAGCTCCGGGTCCCCAAGATCGGTTGCGGGGACCTCATGGCGGGGCCAAGGCTGCACCGACCAAGGCCAGAGACCGAAACACCAGAGCCGCCAGAGTCTCACGAGTCGCACGGAGACCCTCCATTCTTTCCAACTGCCAGGGGTCCACGCTCCAAGTTGTCCAAAAACACCCAAATCCCTTACTTCTTAGAGATTTGGAGACCTGTGACCTGATCATAAGGGCTGGAGACAAAACAAGCAAAACAACTGCAGACAGAAAAACACCCAAAGAAAAACACTCAAACGTGAACAGCACAAGAATCACCATCAGCATCACAAGCCTAGTGCAGCCCGAGTCCTGCAACCTTTTTCATTTGTGATCAGCTTTGTCCAGCAGTCGAACTTTGAACATCTGCTTCTCTGACCATTTCTGGGGAAAGCGACCTCCTCATCTTTGTCTTTGATCGCCGGTACTGGTACGGCATTGTAACGTGGTACTTGCCAGCTATGTCCTCGTAGGCCTTCCGGGGATCCACTTGGCGCGGTCGCTGGTGGCGGACTTCGAGGCATCTGAGGAGACTGATGCACAGGAGAGGAACGGCCAGGAATTTGAACCAACCATTCAGACGCAGTCAGATGGAGATGCAGTCGCTTTTTTCAAACTTTGAAGACATGATGATGCAAACGTGATAGACTCATAGACAGCCACAAGCTTCTGCCCTCAGGTAGCAGACACGCTTGTGGCAGGTGTGCAAGGTTGCGTGACCTGCATGCTAGTGGCAAGGTGGTTCGGCAATGTCCAGTCTGTTAAAATTGTTCAAAATATGACTCCAATTCTCCATCTTGATTTATTTCGATTTTAACTTTTGATATCTTTTCATTTTTTTTACGACTTGAACGCAGTGTTGTCTGGCGTTGCCCGTTGAGGTCAGCTGAGTCTGGTCCCGATTTTCCTGGCCGACAAGGAGCTTTTGCTCTGATGCCATACAAGCAGGTGTAACACGACGCAACACGACGCAACACGACGCAACACGACGCAACCCTGTAGCTGAAGAAACTTGTGAAAAAGTTGCCGGGCAGAAAGTACAAGATCATACAAGCATATACAAGCCAATTGCAGGGTCACTACAGGACAATACAAGCCAATTGCAGATCATTGCCAGTCCATTGATAGCACCAGGATCATGTCAAATGCTTTGCAACTGCAGGTGAACCTGTGGAGCCTGTGGAGGTGGAGCTCTTCTGGGGATATCCTCGTCAGCGATCCTTGATGCCGGGAATCTCAAGACAGCCTGATCCGCGGACATTTTGAAGCAACTGTTGAATTTTGTTGAATTTTGTTGGGATGCACAAGTCATGTGGCCCGGGATCTCGTTGAGCTGGTGGATTCACCATGACTACACCATGACTCACTATATCTCACTACGATATCCCCAGGTTACCGGTGCAAGCAGCGCAGGAGCAACCGGTGCAACCGGTTCACCCTGCGACTGTGGCCCCTTGGGCTTCGGCGACGTCGGCGACGTCTCGAGCTCGTCACTGCTTCGAGAACTAGCGCCCATGGCAAGTTGCCAAGCTGCACCATGCTGCCCTTAAAGATGGAGAAAAACGGACGAGGGTGTGGGAATATGATGGAATATGATGGAATATGATGGAATATGATGGAATATGTGGGGCATGTGGATACGACATAGCTGACTTTTTACAAGCCAAATAAAATGACACAGCACTGCTGGGTGCTCTCAAAAGGACGGAAGCGTTCAACTTGGACAACCAGAACCGTCAATATGTAAGGCACATATTCGCAGACAATGTATGGAACGAATATTGAACATGCAATGACTTGTCGGAGTACATATCTTGTGGGTTTGAACAGTCAAGATTTGAAGCGCTGCTCATGAGAAGTGTGTTTTTCACCGGATCATTGTGCTTCCGACTTGGCCGTTAGATCTTGTGATCTGAAGGTGGTATTCTGAAGGGCTACCCAAAGCTTTGGTGGCCTTATGTTGAACTACCATGCGGTGCAGCGCTCAGGGATAGAGCTCCAAACCACGATGCGCATGGAACTTGATCTTGGACTTACAGACAGCTCCAGAAAGTCTGGGATTTCTATCTACATTTCGAGGCATGTACTGTAATGAGGAAGATTCTTCTTTCACCCCGAACATATCCGAAAATTAACAATAACAAAGGCACGAATTCCAAACCACCAGTTATTTAACCCTTGGTTGAATAGGTGTATAGAAGTGGCGGCCTTTATTGGGTGAAGTGGAGGTAGTCTTGAGGTGTACCCTGGTTGCCCAAATTGCAAAGGAGGTACTAACCCCCGAGAACGAGGTACTAACCCCCCGAGAACGAGGTAAGCAAACAATGGAAAACCCAACAATGGAAAACGAGGTAGGAACCTGTCGATTACATGATGTACAACATATTTTCCGCGGCACGTGTCACGTGTGTATCCCAGTCCTTTTCTTTTGAGAGCGTAATTTGGGGGACCTGGTGGCGTTACACTCTCTTTCTTTTCAGGGACCCTTTCAGGGAAGGGCCAGGGGAAAAGAAGGCGAAGATGGATAAGCTTCAGACATGCCGCACCAATCATTGGTGCAGATGCTATCCTTTTCCCTACTATATAACATCACCCCAACTAACATAGACCCTTCCAAATTGCTTCGCCATGGGCCATATGATCTGAGCACATAATATGAGTACGACTCTACGACAATTGATGAGAATCAATGATCATGAAATGATGACAGTGATGACGTCTGATGACAATGTAAGACATTATATGATATGTATATATAAGACATACTAATTGATTATACTATTATAATCTATTATATATATAAAGTTATAAGACTATTGACAACATTTGACAACATTTGAGAATACATGAGAATACATGAGACTACGAACCATACAGTGGGGCAATAATGACATGTCATCTTCATATAATGACACAGTCGTCCTTGAGGCCTTGAGTCCTCGCCCTGTCGCGTCAGAGCGAGGCCTCAGTGCAGTGCAAGAAGCTGCAATTGAAATCAATTGAACACTGCGTCTGAGGGCCTGTCCTTCTTGGAAGAAACTTGTTTTGTTTTGTTTTGTTTGGTCCGAAGATACAGTACGATACATCATCTTCATCTCAAATCTGGCATTTTTTCACTTTGAAACCAAACCAGCTGCTGGGAGTTGTCAAGTGCGAACCAGTGGCCACAAAAAATCCTGCATTATCCCTCCATCAGAGCATTGTAAGTCTCTTGTTTGGGTGAAATTGACCTGCACTTATGGCGGCGGTTTGAGACTGGTGGTTGGCTTTGCAGGCTCCTGGCACTACAGTGGCCCAATGCAGGCTGGTCCAGCTGGTCTTGTCTCATCTGATCTTCTCATCTCGAGTTCTCATTGGTTGCAATCAGGCCAAACAAGTTAGTATTTCCTGTTGAGCACAAGGAAGAACACATGTTTGCGGCAAGGACACCTCTATCATATCTTGAAAATCAATGGCGCCATGGCCTACTCTTACATGCGAGAAGAGGAAACGAGGAAGCTGAAAAGAAATGACTGGCGACACGAAAAAGATCGTTGAAACAGGCTGAAACAATGAAAGTCCCCAGAGGCAGACGCGGTGCTCCAGACTCTTTGCCACAGCCAATTCCGATGGCTTGCAGGGTGCTCCTGGAGGACACCTGGAGGACACTGGGCCACCAGGATATGTAGGGCCCTGTAGGGCAGGGGCCAGATGCGCTCGATGAGATCGAACTTTGCACGGCGCATCGGAAGTGTCACTTGTAGGCTGGGCTTTGACCTGAAGCACATTGAAGCATGCTAGTAACTTACTATAGTAATCAGACGAACAGCAGGTATAGTGATAAAACAATGTAAACAAACAATACAGTTTTTGTTTGAACATGCTCAGCATGCTAGAAATGGTAATCTTTCTGTTTTTTTCACGTAACATCATGTAACTAGTTAACAGTAATACAGACATGGAGATCAGAAGCCCCCCTGAAACTTTCTTTGTTTCACTATGTTTCACTGCTTGGTATAAAATTGGATCTAGTTGGCCAAGGTCTTTTCAGACGTTTGTATTGCCCTGAGGCCTCCCTTGGAAATTGTTTGGTTTGTGCATCCTGGTGTCTCTTTTGGGGCGCGGCTTCCGTGGGACGCTTCTTTGGGCAATACTTCGGAGCTGCAAATGGCAGAAGATGGCATTGTGCGGCACAGATGGCATAGGTGGCGTAGGATATGCAATGGTGTAGCATCAGAGTCCAGTACGGTCGCCAAATGGCGGATGAGCAATACATCCATGTCGAAGAAAAGGTGACTGACAAATTGCAGCTGGCGGAGATTTAAAGCATTTTAAAGCCAGACATACGGTTGCTATGCAGTGATATACAGCTACCATGCAGTGCTATACCACTAGTAGTTTTCATTATTGTTTGCAGACCTGAGTCATGCAAACAGATAGTTTTCCACACTGTATGTATTCAACATACGCCATACGCTTGCGAGACACTGGATCTCAAGAGATCTCAAGAGTCTGCTCTTTGTGTTTCAATGAGATTTGACGGTTCAAGCACTATCTTATCGAACATTAGCCTCAATATCTTTGCCATTCGCCATGGTTCTCACACGTCTGCTGCTCTGCCTGGGAATCGCCTTCTGTGCTGCACAGGATGCAAGCTGTGAGCACACTTCGTTAATTCAAGACCATGCCAGTCATGCTGGGCAACGCCTTAAGACTGAGGCTGGGGAAAGGTCAAGCTGTGCCCAGTTTGCTTCGTTGGACTTTCACTGCTGTCTACAGCCTTCCCATCTCACTTGGATTCGGTGACTGCCATGATTGTTGAAGTGACGGCTATCTTTGTTTGTTTGTTTTGGTTGATCCGGCCACTGGCATGGCAGAGAATGTAAGCCTTCTACAAATAATCAGTGTAATCATAAGCGTGCAAACAACCAGTCTTGACTCTTTGACTCTTAGGCTTCTCATCTCCAGGAAAACCCATGTTTTTGATGTGACAAGAGCCGTCAAGAGCTGCTACAGTAGCTGCTAGCTGCAAGCTGCTTGCAGGAGAAAACTGAGAAAACTGACAGTCCAGGGAAGGACGCCGATGCCGACGCCAAGAAGATCGATCAGATTCGTCCAAGCCTCGTGCAGGAGTCGTCAGCTTCGGCATCGAAAACGTCGGAGAGTGATGCACAGAATGCAGAAAAGGCAGAGAAGGCAATGGCAGATTGGATAGCTCGAGACTTGAAAAGCTTCTGAGCATTCGTTGAGCACCTGCGATGTGAAACGCTGAAAATATCTGAAAATGACTTCGAGACTTGGCATGACCCACTGGACTCCCCCTGCCTGGAGTCTATGTGTGCGACACTGAGCATGCCATTCATACCACATCAATATGTAGTTGGTAAGTCAAGCAGAGTGCAACTGCTTCTACTTTTGGCTCGAAGTCATTGAATGAAGACAAGAAGCGATGTATATTCCACATGTGCATCAACGCGCACAACAGCTTAAGTGAACATCAATCAAGGGACCATATCACAAACACATACACACACACACACCACAACAACCAGCCAATGCATTCTGGTCCGATCCAGACTCTCTGCCTGATGTTGAGCCAGAATGCTCTGTTTGCATTCTGCACTTTGGCAACGGAGGTGCAGTTTTAACGAAGTGTAAAGCAAATAGACTCAGACAGAGGGCTGAAGCTCTTGAGGACCAAGCTCCCTCTAGTTCGTATTACATGAAACATAGTCTCAAACTTACAATCCTTGAACAAGATGCACCAAGTCATTCGACATTGTGAAACTGTCGAAAAGTAAGGTGCAATATGGTGCAATAATGGGGAGAATGTGGATGTTCAGTGTGAAAGGTATGACAAGGTACGACAAGGTTCTGCAGATTCTCTCCACGTTCTGCAGATTGCGTCGATGTGAAGCTGACCTGATCAATGGAGGCTTTGGAGGCACTTGTTATATCTTGTTATTGGCAAAAACTGAACCAAAACATACCAAAACAATCCACCAGATTTGAATTGTGCAAATGAAATTGCAAACATTTGCAAACGTTTCAACGGCTTTTGCGCTGAGTAATTGCACCCCAATCTGGACTCAGCGGTGCGCAATCTGTTGAAAACCCTTAAGCTGATACAGGATAGCATGTTTTTTTGCAACGAGGCCGGCTCTGGCTATGTGGACGAGTACAAGGCGTTTGCTCGGAAATCAAAAAGTCAAGATTGCAGTTGTGGCACTTGGTCGTGTCTTGGCCTGGAAGGCATTCAATTCCAATCTTGGCAGGCTGCTTTTGATGTTTTGCCACCACTCACCAGCCTTCAGATGCAGAAGGCATCAGCTCGTTCCGGAGCGCAGTGAAGCTGTCTATGTTTTTTGGTTTCAATCTATCAATTCAACACTCGACTCGCAGGTCTCTGACCTCAAGGATGGCAAAGTTAATTTCCCTGCAAGGGCTAGGACCTTAGAGATCGGTACAGATCATCAGCTAGTGATCCTGGTTGGGCTCTGTTCAGTTCAGCCAGACTTTAGAGGTGAAACAGGGAATCACACATCTTAGTCACATCTTCCACATCTTGTGACCGCCGCGGGAAGTTGAACGCCCAAGCAAAGCTTGCTGCAGCGTGGAACTTGAGCACCGTAGTGCACCACTTTTTGTGGAACTGACCCATCCTGAACCCTTTCTTTGTGTTTCTGACAACAGTTCCAGAATTCCCCATTTTTTTAATGGAAGCTTCTTCCATTTTCCTTTTCTTTTTGTCACAGGCGAGTGATAGCCTTGTGGGAAAAGGAGTACACCTTCGACCTCAGGAGAGCAGTCTCGGTCCTGCTGGACAACTTGCTGGGAACCCGAGACTGTGCAAAGTGCGTGAGAAAATGCATTGGAAATCTTGCATTTGCATTGCAGCATTGCACTTCAAAGCGACCGAGATTTTCGCGGATTTCAAATACACAGCCAGTCTGATTTGCAAATCCCGATTCAGTCCTTCGGGAAACATGTTTTACCTCCTTGTTTGCCCTTTGGGGGAACCCCAGTTAACGCTGACAACGTGGCAAAGGCGATCGGATCGGTTTTTATGAGTTTTTCCCTGGATTATTCATCAATCCTTCCCTTGAAATGATCCTTGCGGCGGTTGTTGGCACAGCCTGTAGCAAAAGCTTTTGCCAATTCCACGATTGGTTCAAAGTGTTGCACCTGCCAGGTGAAAGTTGGCTTGGCCTTGAAGTCATTGGTATCATCGTTCTCAAAACCCAAAATCCAGATGTTGCCGACATATGCCTAGATTATCCTAAATTAAATGAAATGAACTTATAGAAACTATCTTGAATTAATTTGAATGTGTTTTTATGCTTCTGTCACGAAGGCTTGCCCTGCGCAGCCGCGTGCGTCCGGTGTTTGGCGAGGCATTCTAGAGGCACTTGTTGAAGCGGATTCAAACGATCCTGTCCATTCCTGTCAAGCTGATTGTTTGGAGCAGAACTTTTGAAGCTTCTTCTTGGTCCTTACATGGGCGTTCCACACTCCCGCCAATCTTGGTCTGCACTCCGCTCTGCTCCGAAATTAGCTTCTTCTCCTGCCTGTTTTTCTCACCCTGCAATCAGCCCTGGTATCGAATCAGTCGTAGAATTTTTGCTGCCATCAGCAATCCCGTCTCTCCAACTCTTGCCTTTTGATAGTTTGACTTTGGTGTCGAAGCCGTATTCTGTAGTTCAACAGGATAGCAGTTGGTTCTCGTAGACCTGATCTTTGCAGGGGCAAACTCCCTCTGCTGCAGCCAATCGAGCAGCACCTGTCCTACTTGGTGTGGTGGCGTTGGATGTTTGTGGTGTGTCAGGAGCCTTAGACTTGGGCCAAGAGCAAAGCGCATCAAAGCGTTTTTTTTTTGCTTTTCTAAATACCATCTGGTTATTTAACATAGCCATGGTATAGATGGCCCATTGAAATAGATGGTTTACCGTTCTTAAACATGGTGGATCTTTCCATGGCTATGTTAGTCATAACCAGATGGTACATATATACTCTGGAAATCTCGTTGGAAGCCTTGACAAATAAATCTGAGTGATCAGTGGCGCGGCCACTAATCAGTCCGTTGCTGCCCAACATGTGGGAATAGGTCTGTTTATAGGTCTGAATACTGGCTGCACTTGGATCATGTGAACGATATGTTATAGAATTCTTAGAGAAAATGCTGGAAAAGATGGCCAAGTCTTTGAAGTCTTACTGGCTGCGTCAGACGCACTTCCAGGTTGGCCAACACAGCATTGTCGGGGTCATCTCTGCATTTTTTGCCCGGGGCGCTACTAGAGGACGACCTACGCTTAACACCAGACACTTGAAATGCTGTTGAATGAGCCCGCTGAGTTGTGTTTAAGTTTTGTTTTTGTGATTTGTGTTTTGGACGTAGACAGGCAGTCGAGGCTGTCAATACACACCCCGTTTCTGCCAGGGCATTTTTTGGCTCAAAGAATGGACTCCAAACTGAGGCACATCAAGATCCTCGGTATGTCTTTTGCCACACGGAGGCAAAATGGGCACACCGTGGTTTCCTCAGTTTCCTCCGTCCGAAGATCAAAAAGGGTGAAAATCCTTCAGCTCATGGCTTATACAATGTCTACCATGGTCTTTGGGATGATTTGCAGTGCTCTTGGCCCCAGTATCCCTTGGCTGGCTTCAAACGCAGATGTTGAGCCAGAAATGCTGGGGTGGCTGCCAGCAGCACAAGCAGTGATGTGCATTGTCTCAGGATTGACTTCCAGCCTTATGACTTTTGTTCCGCGAAGGTATCATCACTACCTCCTTTGCGGCTTGTTGATGTGGCTGGGAGTCTTCTTTATGGTGCTTCCAAGTGCGAGTCTGACGGGGCTCTATGCGCTTGCCTTGGTCTTTGCCTTCCAAGTCTTGCCTCGGCCATGGATTGGACAAATGACGAACCTGTTGGTCTCTGAGCTCTATGATGATGCCAGCTTGAGCAGTGCAGCTCAAAGCTTTAATCAAGGCTGGGTATATGGCTGGGTGGAATTTCTTGAAGAAGGGGACTGTCGTGCATATCAAAGTAGCATCGGTTTGATTGATGCGCTGCTCAAACATGAATTGAGAATACTTGAGATATCATTCTCCGCTGTGCACTGAGATGAAACATCCATGGAAGTCGTGCTCCCTTGCTAAAAGATTGCCGAGGTTGCAAGATGCTGATGTTTGTTGATGTTTGATGTCCATTGATGTCCACAAGCACCATGGGACCATGGGGGTTGCATGTGGCTTGTGTCGGGTTGTGTCGGTTTCTGTGCTGTGGCGTGAGGTGGCTTTGCTCTGGGCTGCGTTTTCATGGTGCTTTTGGAAGAACTCTCCTCGCCCTTTGGAGGGGAGGCGATGTTCTACATTGCCGGAGCCTTCACAGGGCTGTCCTCACTTCTTTTCCTGACGCTGCCAAGTGCACATGACCGTCATGACCAAGGCAAGGTGAATACATCCAACACTTCCAAGACCGAAGAGAATCCTGAGAATTCCAAGCCCAAACTTCATGACCCTATGACGCCTATGAGCCCTGAACATGTTAGCATGCCGCTTATGCCCAGTGCTTTCACTTTGAGCTGCAGCTGTCTGGGTGTCCTCGCGGTGGGGTTGGAGGCTGGGTTTGCTTTTTGCCAAAGTGGCAGTGGACAAAGCGAGAACGCGTATCATGGGCTCAAAAAGGAGTACACTACATACATATTATGTATATATATAATATAATATAATATAATAATATAATATAATATAATATAATATAATAATATAATATAATATAATATAATATAATATAATATATATAAATAATTCTGCAGGCAGATGACTTGCCGCCAATAGCAAAGTTCCATGTGCCCTGGTGTCATGTCTGGATAGCTGATGCGTTCTTTGCGCAGGTTGCTTGCGGGACTTGGTTGATCACAACCATGCTGCAGCTTGGATTCGACTCCCCTTTGCCCTCATTGTGCAACATTGTATTCTGGGCTCTGTTCGCAGTGACTTGGATAGACTTTGGGTCACAGCAAGTCAGCTCTTTTGTATGATTCAACATTGTTAGGTGACAGTGACAAGAAACTGAACACATTTCATTTCATACACTGTTCAACCATCAAAACGACAGGAGCTGTTTTACCTCTAAAGCCTTCGAGGTCTAGCTTGACAGGGTGGAATTTGTCTACTTAAGGATTAAGTAAATTAAGATATATAATATATATAATAATTATATATATTCAGTATTCATGCTTAAATGGATGTAAATGGCCTGTGAAAGCCCGTGAAAGCTTCACTACGACCCAAGGCGAGCCGTCTTGTGATTGCTCCTTGCATTTGCAAGTGCTGCCACTTGAAGCCGTCATCTATGATTGTGGGTGGGGCATCTGTGGCTTCCCTTGCTTGTATTTCTGCTTCGGTTTGGCCAACTGAACTTCCTGCGTTGCTCTTGGGAGTGAGTGGCGTTGCAGTGGGTGTAGGCCCATCATATGCAATGTGTATTTCCATGGCTAAAGAGCGACGGGAGCTGACTTCGGTCGACTCTGCGATGTTTGCCGTTGCTTCCTCGCTTGGAGCAGGTGGAGTCCCCTTTGTCATGAGCCGTGTCCTGAGCCGTTTCGGTCCCCCCGCTTTTTTTCCAACTCTCCTTGGGATGTCCGTGGCTCTTGTCGTTTTGACAACACTGCTGCGCAGCAGTTCTGGCGCTCGCCAGAGAAAACAAACAGAAAGGAAGCTCAAAGAAATGAGCGCATTTGTGGAGGAAGAAGACACGTCTGAGTCGACATGCGATGGATCCTTTGTGATGGACACATCAGACCGATCAGAGACATGTGAGAATCTTGAGGTGACAAGCAACGAAGAAGAGCCTGACATGCCAGTGCCACCAGTGATTTGGACATACTGGGAGCAAGGTTGGACACATGCTCCTCTGGTTTGCCAAATCTGCATAGAAAGCTGGGAATTGTCAAATCCAGAGCTGACCCTTCACAAAGTGTCCGCCAGTGACCTTCCTGCTTTGCTCCCAGATTTGTGCAGATGGGACCGTCTTTGGGAACTGCCGGCAGGCCAAAGGTCAGATCTTGTGAGATTAGCTCTTCTCAAGAAGTTCGGTGGCATTTGGGCGGATGCGACCCTGTTCAGCAGTGCCCCAATCATGCCATGGTTGGACGGATTGAAGCAATCAAAAAGACAGCACTTCCCAACAGAACAAAATGAGCCAGAGTGTGACGGCTTCTTTTTTGTCTTCGAGCGAGACTCTGGATCTTGGCCCTATGACCCCTTCGTCAACTGCAAGCTTCCGTCCCTCGACTAACTTTAGAATACTTTAGATATCTTTAGACAATTCGGGGTTCAAAGCAACCACTGTACTACAGCATAGTGCAATGTGGTCTAGGGGTTCGTTGAAATTAGGCCACAGTCAACTCTTAAGCGCAGTCTTGTTCCATCAGGATCAGCAGCTGGTTCATTGCCAGCACCCCAAACCACCCGATCATTTCGAAGTGGTTCTTGTGCTTATGCCGAGAAGTGCTGAGCTCTTCAATCTCCTACTTCGTTATCCACGACACATTCCGCAAGTTGCTGGAGGAGGACGACATGGGTATGAAACGGAAGCCGCGGAGTGCAAAGAGAAAGACGACTGAAAAGGAGGTACTGTAAGCAACAAAAGCAAGCACGCCAGCTAAACCCCACACCGCTACTCCAATATTGCTGTAGGTGAAGGTTCTTATCGTTTTTGTTCTGAAAATATGAGCAGCGGTGAGCAGCCCAATAACACGACTTGCCGATTGAATGATCCGAAAGGCACTTGTAACAGAGACTGTGAAGGGGTCACCACCGTCAAAGGCTATTTCTCAATCTTTGGTAGTTCTGAAGAAAACCAAACAAAGTATCAGTATGAAGTGCGCGTTCAAGCCCACGCCACCAACAAGGCCCTGACAGGACACAGATAACGGCCAGTTCAGAGCAAAACAACAGTGGCGCCTGCAGTGAGATATTGGATTGAACATATTTACCCCATTTTACCCCTAGGAATTTCCACTAGGGGGGTGGCCTAGGTGTTTCTTTGATGACCCTTTGATGCGTGCTTCAAACTCACCCAACACTCTGAAGACCGGTTCCTTGGGGAGGGCCGGAGGGGTTTTATCGAGGTTTTCAGGGGTGGTGATGCGACTGTATGACCGACGCGTTCACACCGGGGGATTGATTCTGTGGTGAGATGAGTTGAGGTATATTGAAATTCTATCAAGAGCTCACTTAGAAGGTGATAGTTGTAGGTGCGGTTTGATAGACAGGGAGTCTCTACAAAGTGGAAGAGCACAAAGAATACAAGAATCCAGATGTGATTATCTACAACATGACTTCTGTAATTTTTAGTGAATGAGCAAGAACCACAACTTTGATCTCACAATGTGGGACTTCCATTTTGTCGTGGGTCCTGTTACAAATAAAAGATTGGTTCCGCCGAAGGCACTGGAGGCCTACATTTTTGTAGAGATGAACCTTTGCGCAAATTGAATGCTAAAGCAAGAAGAAAGGAAATTGGGGAGAGAAATGTGACAGTGTCACGGCTAATGCCAAACAAAAATAGGCAATACACAAGTCAATTAGTTGTTTTTTCCCACAGTGGTGGCTGCACTCCCCAATTAGTAAAACCGATCTCCGACCTTCAGATTTTTGGTGGTACAGGTACCCATGTAGTACTACTTCCTTTCATTTTTAATTTGATTTGGAAGGTTGCTGACGCTTCAGTGGGTCCGTTTCTGACGTTTGATTTTTTGTGTTACTAGATTAGTTGGAACTCCCTTTCTCCTTCTTAATTGATACTGCTCCCTTTCATCTTTCACCTGGGACAATAGCTTCAAGGTCTCTGACCCTTCCTTGGGCTCATCCCAGGTGAAGGGTCTCTGGATCAAAGGTGCCACTCTTCCTCCCTGCACCTCCTTCCGCTACACTCGACACACTACACTCCACACCATGGGTGCAACAAATTTAATCCTTCATGGATGCTCCCATTCACCTATAGGACCTATAGTTGAAGCAACGTTGATTTCTTATCAACTTGGTCAACCTCAGTGGAGGGTTTTGACTTTGGCGAAATTCTTAGGTCGCTTCAAAGATCCTTGTTGACCTTGTCGTCAAGGGTGGATGTGTAGATGTGTGTAGGGGGGGTGTATTTATCAGGGTTGTCATTGTCAGGATATGACCTCACAGTGTTTGCTACCCCAAATCACTTGATCCATGTTCGTTGTCTTGATACGCTGATACGCGTGTTTTGTGCCGAACATCTCAGACTTTGCTGCGTTTCCAGGATGCTGAGACTTCAAAGCTCTTCAGCGAGGTCCCAAAAGTGTCAGCTCGCCATCCTCACCTCTTAGAATTTGAACTGAACTTTTCCTCTTCTGGGAGCTCACGGACGCCAGATTTGTTGGACTTGTCTGAGCAGCTCAACAAGAATTTGGAGATTGCTCCGATGCAGAAACTGTCGCACAAAGTTCTCCATGACCCCCTCCTTCTGGCGCTCATCAATCCTAACTTTGAGCCCACGCTGCTTGGAAACGTGGCTTATATTTTGGAGGTCATGTCAACATGTCAACACGGTGTCAACATGATGTTGACACGATGCCAACTACGTTAAAATATGGCACAAGATTTTGAGAAGCTCTGAGGTCATACAAGCTCACAGACGCAAATTAGCATCGGGAAGCTGGAGTTTGTTCTTGCTCCGGCATTTTTGGCAAGGCAGGCACCAAGGGCCGACCCCACTTCGCACCCTTCCCACACAGGATGGTTCAACAAGAATTCAGCAACTCATGCAAGACGAAGACAACACCTCTGTCATACACACACATGCACAGGCACACACACACACAAGACTGGTTTTAAGAATTGGAGCTGGTTCCAAATTGGTCGCGTCAAATCGTGCATAGTTCGTTCTGCAGGGTTTTAACTTAAAAGATTTGGCAATTCCTACCTGGTATAGACCTTGTCGAGGCTGTATCCAAGTTGGAAGGTCATGATGTAGTCGAGCATGAACGAGACACAACTCCCAAAACACAGAAAAACCCAAGTTCCCTATGAAATGGGAAATCGGCTAGCCAGGTTTGAGCTTAGCCTGGGAGCTATGTCAAAAAATGAACTGGTTGCAGGTACGTCACCAAGCGTCCCTGGTGATATCCTAGGAGCATATGAGGAGCTTCGTTGGATGGAGCCTCATACGTCCTCTCCATCCCGCTGCATTGTTGTATGAAAATGTGCAATCAACCATGAGGGGGCAAAGCTTGTTATGGCAAAGATGAGCGCATATTTTTTGTAAAATGGCGGCGCTGCAATCTTACGAATCTGCTCAGAAACACCCCTGTGGACATGTAAGCGCCGGAGTTGCGTCTGTTCTAGTCGCTGTTAGCAAAATCACGCAAGCCCATGTTGCACTTGCTTCCGACCTATCCAAGCCAACATACGCAATATTGTCGGAACCCTTTACGTCAGCCATGGTTTGGTGTGGTAGGCGTAAGTGTCAGGACATTTTGGATGAACCCGCCAAACCTGGAGTGGTGACTCCTAAGTACGCGCGTAGCAAACACCACTGCAAATATACGACAGACGACAAGTGACCAACCGACCGGAGTGCCACATTGACAGGTGAGAAAGCGACACACAGTTTTTTTGGGGGCATTTATTTCGACCTGTATCCTAGCGCTACCTGCGTCCGCCCAGTGGCCATCAGACGGAGTTTACGCATCACAACGTGTAAACGGTATCGACTAACATCCTAGAGTTTTCGGCTTTACCCAGTGGCCATCAGACTACATGCATGCGTCAAAACATGTAAACGCTAGACTGGCATCCTGGGTTTTTCCGGCTTTGCCCAGTCGCAAACAGACGGAGTTGACGCATCGAAACAGGTAGAAAGTAGACTGACATCCTGAGATTTCATCCGCAGCATCCACATCATCGTCATCGTCATCGTCATCGTCATCATCATCATCATCATGATCATCATCATCATCACCATCATCATCATCTTCATCATCCTCATCCTCATCCTCCATCCCCATCTCCATCCTCATCCTCATCCTCATCCTCATCCTCATCCTCATCATCTTCCTCCTCCTCCTCCTTCTCCTCCTCCTCCTCATCATCATCATCATCATGTACCAAGATCCGCAACGTATTCAAAATGCGCTGGAGCTGGACATGGGCAAGTGGAAACCATCACAGCTTTTCTTTCAGAAGCACCCTTCATTTCGACCTGTTGGCAAAGTTGCACAATTGAAAACAACATTCCGATTTCTCTGGTTGGTCTAATTTCAGGCAATCGCACAAAAAGTAAGGCAGTTGTTGGCAGCGTCCACAGTGCAATCTGGTTACTCCCGGGGTGCAAAAATTCCACCCGCAGCACGTGCGCTACGCCCCACAGGTACTTCACCATATACACTTTCATACTTTTTTTCAGTGTTTCTTGATACTAGAGTTTCCTTAGGGTTTCGGGTTCATTGAGGGTTTCTTCCGGATTTTTCCTGGGGTTTTCTCGGTTCTTTTTAAGGTTTACAGTATGTAAAAAGTGCTGAAAACTAGGACTGCCGCACACCAGATTTCCCGCAGGGGGTAATCAAACACGTCCCTGGGTTCGCGAACCGGGGGTCTTAATTATCACATCTCAACATAGTGGAAGGCCACAAAGTACTGCAAGGGTCACCAAGAATGAGGTTCCTGACAAACATCCCGAAAGAGTTTGGGGCATAGCGCAAGTGCTCGCAGAACTTCTACAACTGACCGCCCGAGGATGTCTTCCAAATGTAGTCACAATCTTTGGTGTTGTCACTGAGACCTTGTGATCGCTCGTAGAAGTCAATCGCTGTCCCTGATGACCGGTCAAGCAGTGAACAAACCTCCCGCATGAGGGCAGTGGCGAAGGAGCAGGTGGCTTACTTTGATCAAGATTTTCCTCTAAGGGCCGCACTTGTTTATTCACATCACACCTTCCTGATCCTGTTCTTCTAAGGGCCGAACTCGCTATTCAGTACTGATCGACTGATTCTGCCCGGTTCGAGCTCCGAACAGTCCCGAAACGTCTCCGATCATCAGCTGTGACCCGATCCGTGCGTTTAAGGGCAGAGCATATTGGCCAATAACCCATGCAGCAATGGCCCGTGCATTTGCTGAAACTGAAGTTGTTGAAAGCGTTGATTTTCAGTTAGAAGTACCATGCGTAACAGCGATTGAACCTTGTGGTGGATTTGTGCCATGAGAAACGGTAGTGACCCATGTGACCAATCATGTCTAAATTGGCAGGTCGAACTTGTTGACTCACTTCAGTAGCCCAACTTGGTGGAGGAATCGTGTTTGGACGCCCTTGTTTTCGGAAAAGCAGAAGGAATTTCGATGCAGGAAGAGGCAACGTTGCTCTTCAACAGAAAAACATGAGAAAAGGCAAAAGATGAACGTGGTAACATGTACATCATTACATCTGAGCCGATTGTTAGAAATCTGGGTATTCCGGCCGTAGAGGAGCAATGCTTTGTTCAAAACAGTTTGCTTTTCATTCCCGGCCATCTGGCCTGTTTCTGTCATGTGACATATTGCAGTCTTGTGACTTCTTCCAATGCTTGTAATTCATATACTACGGCCTGGAGCCAATTCTCACGGACAATGTCCCGTCAAAAGTTGGAGGGATTGCAATACCCCATTGTGCACCGGAAGGCCGGCTCCAACTCAATGAATGCACGCCGCAGAGCATACAGACGGCACGCGCAAGTCACTGAGACTGTGCCCATTCACACTGCTGAGAGTAAATTCTTTCTCTGAGCTGGTACTTTAGTGTGGCGAAGATGTCGGCGCCTGGATGGTATTTGAGTCAAATCCTTACAACATGAAGTCCTGACGGAACGAAACTTAACACCGTTCAAATTTGAAGGTCAAATATGAGTTGTGAAGTGTACGCCGGATCTGAGCTTAGCCAGCTGCTATGACTGATGCAGGCACGTCTGGATGGCCAATCGAGATATCCCACTCTGTGACCTAGCTTCGTTGAACTGGATCAGTCGCAGGGTGACCAGTTCCCCGCTTGACATTCATGTAGCTTAAATGAGCTTAGTTAGTTGAAAATTGTTTCCTGCATGACAACTAGCGGGTTGCACGCACACACGCGCACACACACACACACCCACACCCACACCCACCCCACTTTCTCATTCATCCCGTTTTCCCCCGCTTCACAAGGCTTCTTTGATTCTCTCTCTCTCTCTCTCTCTCTCTCGCTCCCTCTCCCTCCCTCCCTCCCTCCCTCCCTCCCTCTCCCTC
>Ga0126342_10001614_pt1 | contig 32443 bp, 42 predicted proteins | sample Cyp1metagenome_FD_92528 | JGI IMG/M metagenome (GOLD analysis project Ga0126342, IMG submission 92528) | Coral microbial communities from Lord Howe Island, Old Settlement Bay, Australia - Cyphastrea 1 metagenome | ecosystem: Host-associated > Invertebrates > Cnidaria > Coral ...
TAGATCAGCAGATGTGAGGGTGTGAAGATGTAGATCAGCAGATGTGAGGGTGTGAAGATGTAGATCAGCAGATGTGAAGGTGTGAAGATGTAGATCAGCAGATGTGAAGGTGTGAAGATGTAGGTCAGCAGATGTGAAGGTGTGAAGATGTGAAGGTGTGAAGATGTAGATCAGCAGATGTGAAGGTATGAAGATGTATTACAACGGCTGCTTTTTTACGAAGAACCCTTCGCAGGCGCTCTCGGGAAAAAAGGCCTCTAATACATCAATAGTGATTGTATAGGACGGCAATTTTTAAGCTTAGATGTTGTTTCCTGAGTGAAGCAATAAACGTCAACCCTGATAGAACAAATCTCGGTTGGCACTATTTGTTCAACACATTTGTGAAGATTCGTGGAAAATGTGCCAAGACCCAAATGAATCCAAATGAAATGTCAATACATCGAAAACAAACTTATGGAGATGGAAAGCAAAGAACGGACATGTTTTTTGAAAGAAGGCGATGAAAGCGAAGATACGTATTTTGACTTGACAGAGTTGAAGGAACACCTCAAAACCCTCCCACCGAATGAAATTCACAACACGAAGAATTTTGATAGACCCGAATGAAGGAATGGATGAAATAGATAGTAGAGATAGAGTGATAAAGGAATTGGAAGAAGGAAAGGGACAATGAACCCCGATTGGAATCTAAAGATGATGAAAGCGATGGATCTGAGAATATGAATGACAATTACGATAGATGGACACCAAGGACGAGAGCAGAACACGCCCAATACTGGGAAAAACAACATGAAACAAGTCTGGAGGAGGGAAACTCAACCTGACCAGAAAACAGAGAGAGAGAGAGAGCCCAAAAACACTTAAAGGAAAACTGCCTTTATATGCAGTCAGATAATGCTTTTTATTTACAAAAACAGTGGATGTTGTAAACGAAATGAATGATTGACATTGAAGTTGTATTGAGCAACATGTTTCCTGCTGTATTCTTCTGTGAAACATGTAAATACAATCTTGACTGTTCTAAATCCTTTTCTGAACAGGAGAACTAATTCAAAAGCACACCATTCATACACAAACATTTAACAACAGGGGAATAACATTTTTTCCTTAAAACAAATTATTGATCCAACAGAATCCAACACCAACCGGACAAACCTACAAGCACTGAAAAGAGAAATTTATGTGTTGATGGACACATTCAAACCTAAGCATGAAATTATAGGTACGAAGCATCTTTGATGGCAACTAAAGTCATGTGTCAAAAACAATTGGACATATATATATATATATACATATCTCATTCTCAAGAACCTTCACGATCGTGAGTATGTCAATCAGTGTAAGCTGCAAGGATGTTGGTGGTTTCCTACGTTGAAGGGTCTTATACCATAGGTTTAGACATAGGGAAATCGGGAAATCAAGACAAACGACATTGCGCAAATCTTTGTGCGTGAATCCACCGAACAACTGATGAAGGATTATGATAATTGCTATAATCAAGCAGAAATAACAGAGCACCTACAAAAAACTAACAGATACTAAATCCTCAACAACCTTAACAAAAATCCTAACCACCTCAACAATTGACACCCTCATCCAATCCAAACAAACAGGGTGAAAGTTAGGGGCAAATGTCCCCAAACACGGAGGAAAGGATTTCAAAGGAGAGGATGACACATTGAACAGCAGCATAAATACCATAACAGGGAACGCGCTAAAATATAGAGTCCCAGTATCCTCCTTTTACCATTTTTTTCCTGGACATACTGTATAGTTGTATAGATGGTCTGCCATGAAGTGGCAATGACGACATTGAATAGTGGCGTCAATTCACGCAGTCTCACTTGACAGCTCCCGCTCTTGCGTTGCAAGCTCTTTGCTGCAACGCTTGCATCGCAATCAACATGTGCTATCATATGAATTATATGATAGCAACTATTTCCTATGGACCAGTGATAGAAATTGGGGTTCAAGTCGGGTGCATTGCAGAGCCAGCCGTACGCTTCCTCTTGTTTCGAGGGCAGGACAAAGCATTTCACGCCCACTTGTGATCGAACTGTGTATCCCGTAAAACTAGCTGGCTGCATTCACTTTGACTACAGGATTCAGCCGTTTCCTCCAATGTTTTCTTGACATCATGACAAGTTGGTACGCTGTCTTAAAATACTTTGCTGATTGACTTGCAGCTATTAAACAAACTGAAATTTGCAAATTTTCTTACACTTCAGCAGATTCATGCTATTATGAGCAAAGGCTACACAGACCGTAGCGCAAATACACACGAATTGACTTGTACAACACTTACACAATTGGAGCCATGAACATGAACTCTGAAGACGAAGTGACTGCTTTGGGTTTGCTCATTGGACCAAGACTTCTTGAAGGTGGAACAGAAGTGAAGACGTCCACGCTTCGTGGAATCGTTGGAGTCTACTTTTCAGCACATTGGTGCGGGCCTTGTCGAAGCTTCACACCCCAATTCCGCAAGGTCTACGAGCGTGCCAAATCCAAGAGAAGAGCCTTCGAAGTAGTTTTTATGTCAAGCGATCATGATGAGCAATCTTTCAAGGAATATTTTGCCACGATGCCTTGGCACGCGATCCCATACGAGCAGCGTGCTCGTTACCAGCATCTAAATGCCCTTTTCCAAATTCGCGGAATACCTGCCTTAGTTTTGCTGGATGCACACACAGGTGGTGTGTTGGATACCAACGCGAGAAGTAGAGTCATGGCGCCAAATTTCGTCTCCACTTTGCCACGCTCGATTGATTTGGATGCAGCCTGTTTGCCCGAAGTTGGCAGTGGCATACCTATTCTGGTGCGCTATCGTGGCAAAGAGTTTGAGCTTGAATGTGAACCTAGTTGCTTGGCCAAATGAAGAGTTGTCATCTTTAGGTTTGATGTCGAGTAAATGTGTCACCCATCAGTTTGATCCTGAACACTGCTTTCAATACATGTCAATCATGTCATAATACTTCCATGCACAAAAAGGCGGAACAGCTTTGCAGAGGTGAAGGATGGGAAATGCTTCGCATGCAGATCTATTCTATGACCGAAGTCCCTTCAGAGCAAATGAAACTGTTTGGTCTTGGGCTGGACACAGGCAGGAACAGGATACCGGGTCCGGAATCATCAGAATGAGTGGAAGCTCAAGTAGTCTCTCAAGGTACGCGTGAGTCTCTCTGTGTGTATGTTTGTGTGTGTGTGGATCATCTGAACAGATGTCAACTAATTCTGGCAGGGGGGCACAGAAGGCCCATAGAGCTGTGCCCAACGAAGCTCTCGATGGTGTCCTCAGGATATCCAGGCTGATCACCTGGACGTACCTGCATTCGTTTTGCACCAACTTCAATGTCAAATCATTTTTTCGTGAACGGCAACCGGCTAAGCCAAGAACCGGACAGATGACTCCACTTCGAGGTTTGCACGTTTGCCGCAATCTGATATTTGTCAAATTCTTTGGCTTATTTATATATATATATATATTATATTCTTCATTGAAGTGGAAGCTATTTGAACACGTTCCTGGTCGGGGTCTTGATTTTTCGGAATTACATCCTACTGGTTACTTACTACCTCCTGGGGATCTACCTTACTTCAGCAATCTTGTTTAATTGCACGTTTTGGGATTCAGTTCCCGACGGATCACTACAATGATCCAGCTCTTGTCTAGTGTGATTTCCACGGTGGCTCCGACATGGTGCCATGGACCCGTGTGAGGGAACCCTCTTTAGGGTGAATGCTGACAAACGGACTTCCGAATTCACATTTTTAATCTGGTAATTCGCCTAATTGCAGTGAAGCAGTCGGCCTTTCGGTTATGCACCGTTTTTTGAGATCCTGCTGCGCCTTCCGTCCCTGGGATACCTCGGCAAACTTCAATTCTGCTCAAGTGAAGCTGCCCTGAACAGCCTGAAACTGGTTTTTTGTCACCGACAGGAATGCCATCAGCATTACATACATGTTCCATGAGTCCCATCAGAATCTGAAATTCTTATTATCTCTGTATATAGATCACCTTGGATTCATCATGTGGCCGTGGAACCCGCCGACATCATGGCCTACACCTCCATCTTCGAGCTGCCCAGCATCACCACCTACGCCAGTGACACCTTGGACTACACAACCGACTCCTGCACATCAGAGCTCACCACTTCTCGGCCAACCACCACCATCAATGACAATGCAACCGACGCCAGCTACCACATTTTCTCACGGCCCACCTGAACATGTCTTTGGACAAACTATACTGATCTTCACCTACATTGGACCAACCGACAGCCTGCACCAACATTTCCACCTCAACCACCTATTCAGTCACAACCTGTGCCAATCCATCCACATCAGTTGACACCGCCTCCTACTCCTACTGTCCCACGTGCTTCTGAACTTTGGACCCACTTTGCAACCAACAACCCATTGCCCACGGCGCCTACCTCTACGTACCCACTTCCACATCAAGGACTCCCTGTTGGACCTCCACAACCAGTTCAACCAGGTGTATATGCCGGTCTTCCTCAACACGTTCCACCTCAACCTATGACATCCACACCACCGGCTACCGCCACAACAATGCAACATTCACAGCAAGAGATGTTGACTCCTGCCGCCAAAAAAACTCCGCCTGAAAACCAGTGGCTCGGACATCTACATCGAGTTTTGAAGACCGACTACAACGTCAGGTCGGCTCACGGATGGATCAACTCCAATCCAAGACTCAGGAGATGCTGGACAACATCACAAAGACTCTCCAACAACCTACGCCTCCCGTTCCAGTGCCTAAACCTGCTCAACAACCTGACCAGCATCTCGCAGCAACTCACGACCACCTCACACAACAGCGACAACCACATCTTCCCCGTCCACTACCACCTGAACCATCTCACACACATCACTGCCGACCTTCACCTCGTCCAACATCGCCGACATCACCGACGATCTCGACGTCGCTCCAGGACCAGACCCCACCCACCGGCATGCCCTCCAGCCACTCGACATCAACGTCCCCGCCAACCTCTTCCGCGACAACGTTCCACACCTCACCACGACGCGCACCTTCACCTCAACGTCGCCGATCCCCTCAGCGAGAACGCACCAGACACCACCATGGCCGACATGAATGTGGACCCATAAAAGCTCGATTCCGCACTTTCTCCGGACGCCAGACGACACGCTCCCCCTCCCACGGAAAGTTTGAGGGAAAATGGGCTCCTGCAAAGTCTCCGTCGGGACAACGAGCTTCCCCCACTCCACCACCGGCATCTCAGGATCGAGTAGCACAACGTTCTCCAGGGCCGACCTACGACAGTGACCAAGAAGGAGCTGAACCTATGCCCATTGGAGACTTTGCCAAATCGATCAGCTGGCTTGTGGACTACCAGGACGCCGCAAGGACGCCAAGCGCATCAAATGTGCAAATGAGCTACCAGACGGCTACAAATGGAATTTCAAAACCGCTTTGACCACTTCGGAAAACCGCAAATACAAAGAGTTCCATATACCATCAACTATCCCAACCTTACCTCACATCTACCAAGTCTCGAACCTACATCAAGGCCGACAAAGAGATGGTAGCAAACATCGCCAAGTGCTTCGCACGCGCTGGTCTCCTATAGATGTAGAGTTGGCCAAACGCACCAAAAGGATACTACATCGAGAACCATAACCTTCCCACAATCACCGCACCCACTGGACTTCCGGAGAAGCCACCTTTAAATTTGGCAACGATGATAGTGGAACATACGCCATCTATCTCCGCACAGATTGGGAAGCGGTCGCAAAAATCCTGGTCGAGGATGTCATCCGACCGGCTGGATGGAGTCGCAATGCGGAAAACATCCCAAACCAGTGTCCTTGCTTTGGCTTTTTTTGGCTACTGCGCAGAACTTACTAATTCGACTGCGCTGACTGATTGGGCGGTTAACCTCTACTGGACTTTACAAGATCGGCAAGGGCCAGCTTCCGACAGGTTTGATAGCAACCTGTCGCACACCAAAGCTCAGCAAGCACATGGCAGGGGGCAATGATCAGCTGCAGCGGGGCTGCCGCCTGGGAGGAATCGCAAAAGGCAAAGATGGCGCGGTTGCCACAAATTCCTCTTGCGCCACGGTTGCCTTCGTGGCCGGAACTCATCAAGTTCGAACATCTACGATCTCACTTGCAAGCCTTCCTCCAAGCATTCGTCACATGGCAAAGCTGATGACACGACTCGCGGTCGACGCCGATCTTCATCTGGATCTATGCGTACACTACTTGATTGTTTTTGAGATCTTTGCGCGCCTGTTTTGGAGGAACAGTGCTTCTCCCGCGTGGTGACGCCACTGCTCGGAGCATCTTCCGTGAAAACATCCTTTTCGTTGCTGCCGCCTGATTTACATGTCTGTCCTGATCTACATGGCTAGGGGCTAAGCCAAGAACCCAAAGATCTTCATTTATTCCGCACCTTCTTTATTATATTGCTGGTTTGGGTTTTTGCCCAATACGATTTCTGCGCGTTGGACCTGTAATGGCTGGGGCTAAGCCAAGTACCCCTATGTTTCTGAAAAACTTAGCCACCATGAAATTTAACCTCTCCGTGCCAGCATTGACTCCGTGAGCTTGTTTTCAGTCGACCCCGCACTGATCATCTACACCATGGCGTCTCAGGACCAGATCTCGCAGTTCTCCCAGGCGATTCTCAGCCGGACTGCTCCCTTTCTCGAACCCCAAGACGTGATTCCTGCGGCTGGCCAGCTCCTTCGATGCCGATGTTTCGGGGCCCCATTCATCAAGCAACGGCTATGTCACAACCTATGTGGAGCACATTGCCTGCATGGCCACAGCATCCCCGCCCTGGTGGTCTCCCACCTCAATTTGTTGGCCAACATCCTCCAATGCTTCCGACGCACTACACCTTCCCACCTCAACCACCACAACATCCTCCACCTCCACCTCCAGGATGTCCCACCACACCACATCGTTACTACACTACTGCGCCGAAATCACCTTCTGGAATCTCTCCATCCCAGACGACTTCTCCAGCGGGCCGCGGACATATTATCCGCTCCTGTGAAATTCCACCGGTCGACACATGGAAACCGGATTCCGAATTTCACGACACTGGCAAAGTCAATGGCTTGGATTTCCCCTTAATTGGCAATTCGGTCCAGCAAGTTCACCCAGTAAAAAGACATCGAGGGCATGGATCCGCTCCAGGTTCCCATATGGAAGTTCTTGTACCAGGGCTTACACAACAACTGGCTGCGCAGAATTTCTGAAACCTATATGCCATCCCTTTTGACAACATTGGGACCACGGTCTTTGCGGCTGAACTTGTCAGCCAACTTCGATCTCGCAATATTGACTTCGATCGCCTCGCGGCCTACCGATCTCGCAATCAAGGGACCAACCTCCAGCAGAAGGAAGCCACTCAGCAGATGGCGAAAGACATTGCCCAGCAGATTCAATCTTGGCTTCCCTCAACAACGGCAACTGACCCCACTAGTCACTAGCCAACAGAGAATCCTGGAATTGGAGACCGAACTCGCCAAGGTCAAGACCACCCAAGGGATACTTCTTCCCCTCAGACCCACCTGGCACTTCGAACACAGCAGGGATGACTCCTATTCAACAAGCACTACACGGACGCTCTCCTTCCACATCTACGTTTGATCAATCGTCTCTCCTCGTCGTGCCGGGCACGGTCAAAGAGAACCGACCTGCCTCCCTGACCGACACCAGCTACAAGAAATGGCTCAGACATCTCGAACTCCCTCAACCCAAAGCGTACACCTTGGAAAAGAATATCCAGAAGGTCCTGCAATGGTGGCAGAACATGCTGCTTGAAAGATGATCCAACGAGTGAGCGTGGCGATGGGCCCTCACAAGCTGAAGAACTCCACCACGGACGGGCTGGTCATCAAGGTCATGACGGTGGCGTTGACAGTGAGCTTGTGACTAGCTTCATATTTGAGATCCAAAGGTTCAACCACCAAGCAATTTTTGAAGGATCTCACCGTTGCGCATTCGTGTATTCTGAGCTTAGCCTTGCTGACTCCGTTTAGACTCTCTCCGAGTACCCAACTTTTTTATGGATGCCGCGTGATTCAAAGTCCGGTGATGGGTCAGTATGGTCTTCTTCATCCTAGCGGCAATTCCAACCTTCGGGCTCCTCTCCGAGGAACGTTCTTTCATCGATTATTTCTGTGTGTTTCGTGGACCGACCTGTTCTCTCTTCTTTCGTCTTTTCGTGATGATCAAGCTGTTTACGATCGGTTTTCCCATATTCAGAATTTCCAACCCAAATTCTATATTGGGTCAACCTTATCTTTTGCGCTGGATCGGGAACATTCCTGCTACAGAAAACTCCTGCAAGTGCAACAGAACATATTCGTTTTGGCCAAAGTCGCCTTGCGCTTCTGGAACCGATTTGACAATTTTTGGATGTCCATCCTCCCGCTGTACAATGGCAAATCCAACTTTTGGGCTTTGGAGCAAGCCTTAATCCAATTGTGGCAACCCCGTCTCAATATATACTCCGTTCATGTACCAATTTTTCAACTGCCGGAAAGGCATCATCAAAAGAATTCCGTTTTCGACTTCACGACAATTTTGCACCTTCTCACTGGGGCGGAAACTAAGCTGGGCTTCCACACCAAGCCGCATCCGACAGGCTCTTCATGGCCGCACCTTTCACAACCGAGTCGACCTCTGGGACATTATCCAGGACTTGAGCTCAAATTCTCTTCGACGGTTTCATGTGGAGAAGCGGATTCGTTCCAATGCCATTGGCCTCCATGGGATGCTACTTTCTCCGCCGGCGTTTAACCCCCAACTGGCGACAGAACTTGAAGAAAATCCTCACTTCACATGTGGCCATGATGCGACCCCACAATACTTCACTCCAACCACCCTCAACCAACATCGTCTTCACCAAGTACCCATCGGTCATGGATAGCCTCTGCAACCACAAGGAGATGGCTACCCGCTGGGCAGACTCTGAAACACCGGACTGCATATGCTCAGCACTACGCCCTTACTTGGCTACACCACCTACACATTCTAACCACATCGCCTTGGATGGAGACGCCTTGCACTTCGAATGCATGCCTTTGACCTCGATTGCCGACGGCTCCTTACAAAACAAGATCTTCCCACCGCGGAAGGAAATCCTCAAACTGCTGAGAGTTGCCTTCGACGCTTGGCACCGGAAAAATGCTATGCCTTTAATTTAATCCCTCACCGCAACATCGCACGCCTTTGGGATGAATGTTGGCCACGACTCCACGACACTCAGATCAACTCTCCCGTCACATCACCCATCGAGACATCATCAAGTTCTACAACACCTTCCCTGGCGCCGTGCTCCACAATGAAGACAAAAGAGCGACATCGCTTCGTATCTACTGCCCATGCTTATACTGTCAGTGCCTGGCCTCAACATTCTTCGATCCGGCAATCTTCCGCAAGCTTACGACCTCGCCTATCGACACCATCAACCTCACCATCGCGAAGATCAACAAACGATTTCTGAAGACCTACCCCTCGGCCCTGGGAGCAGGCCGCGACCTAGCTCCCCAATGCCTATGTCCTTCTAAACGGAAGAAACAATTTACATCAGGCAGACCCATCGTCAGCTTCTTCACCTCACCTTTCAGACCTATGCTCAACTGCATCGCCAAACTTCTATATATCAACTCATTCCGGCAGCCTTCCCGCACAACCTTGTTCAAGGCGATGTTTTTGACTTCATCAAAAAATCCAGGAAATTGACTTCGACACCATCAACCTCCCACGACTGTACAACCAGGATTTGGCTGGCGTCTGCACCAGCAATGACACCCTAACGGTTCGTAGACAGTTGGCACCTCGTACTCCAGTACCTGACATCTACGATGAGCACACACCCTGATGAAAACATTTCGCTCAAACCATCCATTGGCAACCACGCTGGAGATGTTGTCAAAGGACGAACCTGTCGCACTTTGAATGTCACCCGCAAGATCTATACATCAGAGACGTGGAACCGATCATCCTTGCAAATGACTCAATTCCCTATCCACTTGTGTTTTTGAACAAATTTGTGGCTCTCCGATGGGTTCCCCATTGAGCCCAGCTCTGTGCCTTATGGTTGTTGCACTTTTGGAAGAAGTATGGCATCGAACCTTCCAGTCCGCTTTGTCGACGATGAACCTGACTTTACGACTTCTTCGATGCGTGGACAACCGATTGTGCTTGATTGACTCTCACTGGTTTGATGACCCGGCCTTTGCGACATTCCTCCACCCGGAGTTCTACGGTTCCCCTATTTTTCTGGAGATTGAGCCCGACCAAGAATTTCTGGGTTTCTGCATCGAGTTTGAACCCTTTGCTCTCCGGTATTCTCCACCCCAAGACATCAACCAAGTGATGGCCCCGTTTTCGGCTTCGCCTCTTTCTGTGCAGCTTTCCGACCTCTCATGGCGTCCAGTTCTACAACCTCTACCCCCATTCAGGACACCGCTTTCCAACAATTCCTTCATGACGTACACCACGCTTATTCTCCGTCGGGCTATGTCAATTATACGGCCAACTTTGATCCCAAACCTCGAGCCTATGCAATTCCCCAGTCCGGGAAGCCTTGCTCAAACTAACGGTTTTCAACCACAGGAACGGTTCTGTCTCTACGGCAACTAGGGCCTACATTGATGGTGTGGAATTTCCCTCTGAAGATCTCAACAGCGACGAAGTGATGATGAACCATTTGCTCGAAGGTGACCAGTACCCTCCTTCTCCACGACAGCATGTCAAAGCTCCTCCACCCGAGAAAATGCCTGAACCATCAACTTTGACCAGGCCTTCCCGCCCTGCGAGACGAATCCCGAAGGCTACTCCGAAGACTCAAGTTCGCCGACGTCAATCTCGCCCATGATCAAGAGCACCATCACCAACCATCTGCCAACCTTGGACGGATACAGAAGAGCAAAAGCTTCGTGACCTCAAGAACGACCAGAAATCCAAGCACGCCTGGAAAGTCATTGCCGGCAAGCTCGCACGCTCCGAACAAGATGTGAGGAACAAGTGGAACCAGATCAAACGCTCATCAGGATGAACTAATATCCAAGTTCCTGCTGCATAACCTCTTTCGATTTCCTTTGTCAAGACGGAAAAAAACAGCGCTCTTCGACGTAGATAGTCTCTCATTTTTATTTGCATTATTGTTCTCACCTGTGGATTTACTTGACATCATTGTGACGATGATCGCGCCTTCACCTATCTACTAATCTACCCCTTCGGTTCAGCTTTTGTTACCATTCTGCCTGAATCCAATTGCTTTGGCACTTTTCCATAACCCTTTTCATACATAGCAGCCAGTATGTCCCTTCGCGAACACTTGGACCACTATTGTCTCCGACCGCCATGGCTAGCGATTGTCCTCCGAGATCTCGTTCACCTATTACCAGCCGAGAGACAGTGACGTACAGACCTTCTCCTTTTTTCGCGCCTCCGGGCTGGCAACCTCTTACCACTCGTGCTCACAGTCCGGGCATCATACAGATTGACTTGCACCTATGCAGCAACTGGCCCTGCGTGACTCTTACTACAATATGCTTGCACCTCAAGTCGCTGGATTTTTTTACATCAGGTTTTGACGGCCTCTTCACCCTCTACAAGGTCATATATCTGGATTACAGATTTCGCCACTGCATCGAGGAGATCGAAAACCTGGTTATAGCTACCTTCTCCCCATGCTGGGCCATTTGTCTCAACTCCACTGATTTCTACTTGATGTTGCCTACTCCGTCGGGACCGCATGTGTTCAACAACCCTATAGGCCCAGTATTATGGATGTCCTCATCACTACCTTCCCGAATTCGCAGACCCGCCAGTACCGCGGCCCTGGCCAGGCCAAGAATAACGAGTACCCTCATGCTGGCCGCTCTGATATCGACTTTGTTCTACTTCTTGAAAGCGTCCCACGGTGATCTTCTCTGTTGCCGACCTACACGCTTGAGACATCCCGCAACCCCGCTTGCAGCTGTGTCAGAAAATGAGTATGCTCTCTTGTTTGGCCACGTCAACTTCTTGTCTTCGAGATGTGGATGCACAAAATTCTTTAATCCTTCTGGTTGAGTTTTTTACCTCTAGCATCTTTGGCTCTACCACTTTCGTTTCCACGTTGACCCCTCATGTCACGCCCCGTTCCGTATAACGAACCTTGTGATGGTCCACGTACCTATGCTACATCTTTGACAAATTCTTTCACTTCGACTCCACTACGACCACCACTACCCCCTCATGAAGACTTCTCTCAAATACATACTTACCACGTTCAGCACGCGCAGTACCACATGCACAGACTGTCCACTCCATTTTCATCAAGAGGGTTTCTCACCCATTGTCCCTACGACCGGATGAATTATGGATCGTGGAACTCAATTCTGATGGACACGAAGCTTGGCGCTCAATCGAATCCTTCTTGGAAACCCTGCACCTGACGGGCGAGGACCGAACCATCCGCTACGTGGCAAACCAATGGCGCAATCATTATGATGTTCCTGTTCTTCATTGCTCGGCCGCCCTACATGACATGGCATCTGTACTACCTCATCCTGAACACTCAAACATCTCCTTCGGCCAACCGGTCTCCGTGATCCCGAACCATACGGCCATCTTACAAGCATGTTGGGGCAGGTCAGCTTTCCGCCGCTCCCAAGGTGATCCTGCTCACCTACTTCTTCACCTTTGCGATCTCGGTCCCTGGCTTCTTTTCCACCTACCTCACCTTTTCATCATCATTCACCTACAACTTTGGCCCGCCAACCTTCAGCATGGAGATGGGTTTTTCGAATTCGAGTTTGTAGCTCTCCAACACTCGCAGTCGCAGATTGCTTCCAGGATAAAAAACGAGCTTGATCGCACAGATATACCGTTGACTACCACTTCTTACCACTTGTCACCATCACTATTTTCTTCTGCTTTCACATCAAACCTTTATGTCCCTTAGGTGAATTTAATGGCCTCTCGACTGAGCTCGCGACGTCCTCATCATGCTCATCCATACTACGCGGGGACCAGTGCAAGGTCGAGTTCATGTCAGGAAACCAAAACTCAGTACTATGGCTCACCACGCGTGGGCGGCTCTGATGAGGCTCCTCCGCCAGACAGGAACATCCTCGTCCTGGTAGAGTTTCAAGATCTGACCATGAAGAGTCTAGCCTTATTCGATCCACCTTCTTCTCCAACGCTACGGGAATTGAAGAACAAGCGCTTTTCTTGTGGGCACAACAGCGCACACCCGCATCAGCTCGGGTCCAAACACTGGCCCTTCGCCTTTGGGCCCAATGGACTCTTGACATCCACGAGGATCGGTTGGAAATCCGCTATCAAGACCTGGATGGAGATACGTTCCAGGTAAGCCCTACCAGTATACTGTCATGGGCCTCTTGGAGACCTACCGGCCTGAATGGCGCACAAAACAGGCGGACGTTGCGTGCACTCAAATCCTTCCTGCTGACGTCCGTCATCCTTTGATGCTACATCTATCATGCTATGCACATCAACCGGGCGTCATTGTTCCTTAGCCCTCGCAATACGTGCTCTTCCGGAGAAAAACAGATTTCATGACTGCCTTTATGTGTGCCTTACGGGTGTATATTAGGGCTTCACCTTTGTGATATTTTCACTTGATTCGAATCCCAAGTTGTCGATGACCTTCGTAATATTCGAAAGTGCAGCCTGATGTCTCTACAGGATTTCATCTTTCATGATTGGTTTCCTGGGGTGTTTTTGAAGCTCCACTTTGTGAACGCGGCTCAGCCATGGCGAACCTGTTTTGGCCAGCCTCCTCCAATCGATCTTCCGGTGTGAACGCAGAGCCAGATGCACCTATGGACCCTACATCTGGGATATCCCGAACTACATCACCTCCTAGCTATTCTCTTCCTACGGCAGAAATTAATGGTCACTCCTCCTTTTGCGACTGAAAGTACCACAGCCCCATTCAATCATATGGATCCTTACCATCGAGGACCATATTTTACTGAACAAACGGTTCATACGATTACCTTCAAGATCTACACCTACAATGGAGACCGCCGTGAACTTTGTGTCAATGAAGCCAACAACAACGGATTCAGCCGCCTCCGAAAACCTGAGCATTTCTTTTTCCGGCTTACTGGAGATCATTCGATGTCTCTTCGACTTTCTGATTACTGGCGTCAATTCTTTGATTTACCACTTCACCATGGAGGATCGCCTTTTGCTGATTCTACGGACAATCAACTTCCAGTGACGACCGCTTCTCCTGCCTCAACGGTTCCTGCACTGGCATCTCAATTGCTTCAGTTGCTCTTTGGCCAATCGGAGTCAGGTTCTACTACCTCTGCTCCTGCTTCGGGGATCACCCATGGCATTTCTACGGACCAACTGCAAGCTCTTGCTCAGGGACTTCAGACTTTGGCATCGTGGCGCCCTTCTGATTCTGGTGCGTCTGAGGCAGCTTCATAGAATTTCGTGAAACAACGGCGCTATCTTCCGACAAAAGAAAAACCCTGCGGCGGCAGGGTGTGTGTGTGTGGAACATCTGAACAGAAGCAGTAAAACTTCTATTGTTGACTGAATTACTTCTTGCAGGGGTGCACAGAAGGCCCATAGAGCTGTGCCCAACGAAGCTCTGATCACCTGGACATACCTGCATTTGTTTTGCACCAACTTCGATGTCAAATTATTTTTTCGTGAATGGCAACCGGCTAAGCCAAGAACCGGACAGATGACTCCACTTCGAGGTTTGCACGTTTGCCGCAATCTGATATTTGTCAAATTCTTTGGCTTATATATTGTTCATTGGAGACATATGGAGACTATTTACTATTTGAACACGTTTCTGGTCGGGGTTTGATTTTCCGAACTACATCCTATTGGTTACATACTACTTCCTGGAGATCTACCTTGTTTCAACAATCTTGTTTAATTGCACGTTTTGGGATTCAGTTCCCGACGGATCACTGCAATGATCCAGTTCTTGTTTAATGTGTGTGTGCCAGCTTTAGCTTATCAACCTTGTGTCAGAACTGCATGACTGACAGGTGCAGTATTTCAACCATGGCTTTCAGCTAGCATTTGCCAGGTTTCAGCCCATTGCTCTTTCACATCCACGTACCAGTTACCAGGAACCTGATATTGCCCTAGCCTATACTGCACACTTTTCTTCATGACTTACATCCGAGCATTTGGACAACAAACCCTTGAGGACAGTTCGTTTCAAGTTCAGGTGAACATCCTCACGTCATCAACCTCACCACGCAAAAAGCCAAATCTATTCTAGTCTGAGTAGTGTGGGGGACAGTAGGCTTTTTGTTGGGCTCAGATTCTGGCAGATGGCTCATATTGCAGCGTCCCAAAATCACCTACTGTATCCGTATTTTGGCTGCTGGAATATACTTGTCCCAGAGCAGGCAACACATGCCTAACGTATTTGATCGGCTACACGTCCGTCTGTTTTGGAATTCAGATTAAATGCCGCATTTGCCCCCGCAAGACATAGAGAACAATGGTGTTGGGCCGGGTGAAAGTATGTTGAGAAATCGATGTGTATTAAAAGCCGGTGTGTGGCACCTGCAAACCTTACCTCCTAAGCAAGCACACATTTGCGGTCGCTCCATAGCTCATTTGGAAGGGGGTGCTGCCTGAGTGTTCTCAACAGCGCGGGACCCCCGCCCCCCTTGGCACCCCCTTCATCTAAACTAGATTTACGGTTATTCCCAAAAGCACCTCCGATGCGTCGGGTGGGTTCTCGTTTAATTTAGTTTGCTTTGCCGCGAGGGGAGCGAGACCGAAGCGTGGACGGACAGGACACCTTGCGAAATTGCTGAGAGAGAGAGAGAGAGAGAGAGAGAGCGACGGCAAATAGCTAACTGAAAACCATTGGAAATAGCTTGGGAAAAGCTTTGCTGGGAGGGAGCGAGAATGCAGCGTGAACAGACAGGAAAGCGTTGGAAACAGCTTGGGCAAAGCTCCGGTGGGAGGGAGCGAGAATGCAGCGTAGACGGACAGGAGGCCGTGGAAATAGCTTGGGGTGAACTCCGTTGGGAGGGGGCGACACTAAAATGCAAAGCTGCTGACAAGGTTTTTTCAGCACAAATTCCATCAACGCGATTGTCCCGAAAAACTGCGTGCCCAAGACTTGTCAAATGGTTTCTAAATGCTGGGCAATGGGACATGCATGGGAAAAAGTGGTGGCTGGAAAGCTTTTTCATTCCGCACGGTGTCCTGTCCGTCCACGCACGGTGTTTGTTCAAAAAGGTTGTTGACATGGGTCCAGAATGGTGATATTGCCACTGTGTTCAATAAATAAAAGGGCAAACGCCCGGGTGCCGCCGGCCCCCTGTTAAAGAGGCATGCTTTTGGTGATTTTTGAGCCATGGTGTGGAGAGTTCCTGGAAGCTGGCAACCTCCTAGGGCTGGGCAAAACTTGCCAACCAGCAGTTTCAAAACCCCATTGAAAGGAGGTTTTGAAGCTGAAGCTGCAGCACTTTAGAGACCCGATAGATACCAGCACTCTAGAGACCTTATCGAAACAAGGTTGGTGAACCCTGGCCACCTGGAGCTGAAGCTGCAGCAGTTTCGCCAAACTTTGCAACGGGCAGAAGCTGCAGCGAAGCTTTTCAGGGCTGAGCAAAACATGCCAACCAGCAGTTTCGAAACTCTAAAAAAAGGAAGTTTTGGAACTGAAGGTGCAGCACTTTAGAGACCCTATCGAAACAAGGTTGGTGAACCTAGCAAAGTTTGGGCCCTGACCACCTGGAGCTGAAGCTGCAGCAGTTTCGCGTCGCAAACCTTGGCAACGGGCAGAAGCCGCAGCGGAGCTTTTCAGGGCTGAGACGAAGCGTGCCAACCAGCAGTTTCATGACCCTATAGACAGTTGTGGAGCTGAAGCTGCAGCACTATAGAGGCCCCTGTAGAAACCAGCACTTCAGAGACCCTATAGAAACAAGGTGGGTGAACCCAGCAAAGTTTGGACCCTGGCCACCTGGACCTGAAGCTGCAGCAGTTTCGTAACCCTTGGCAACGGGCTGAAGCTGCAGCGAAGCTTTTCAGGGCTGGGCGAAAAGTGCCAACCAGCCCTTTCGAAACCGTATAGAAAGGAGGTCTTAGAGCAGAACTAGCACTTTAGAGATCCTATCAAAACAAGGTTGATGAACCTAGCAAAGTTTGGTCGCAACCCCTTGGCAGCGGGCTTAAGCTGCAGCGAAGCTTTTATTTGAGGGCTGGCGAAACGTGCCAGCCAGCAGTTTCGAAACCCTATAGCAAGGAGGTTGTGGAGCTGAAGCTGCAGAACTTTAGAGACCCGGGCAAAGTTTAGACCGTGGCCACCTGAAACTGAAGCTGCAGCAGTTTTGCAACCCTTGGCAACGGGCTGAAGTCCGGCAGTTTCGAAACCATATAGAAAGGAGGTTCTGGTTCTGAAAGGGGGTTTTGGTTTTGAAACAAGGTTGGTAGACCTGGCAAAGTTTGGATCTGGCCACCCGGAGCTGAAGCTGAAGGAGTTTCGCAACCCTTGGCAACGGGCTGAAGTTGCACCGAAGCTTTTCAACGTTTCGGAACCTTATACAAACTATAGAAAAGCGGTTTTGGAGCTGAAGCTGCAGCACTTTAAAGACCCTATAGAGACCCTATCGAAACAAGGTTGGTGAACCCAGCGAGGTTTGGACCCTGGCCGCCTGGAGCTGAAGCTGCAGCAGTTTCGCCAAACTTTCCAACGGGCAGAAGCTGCAGCGAAGTTTTTCAGGGCTGAGCGACCAACAGTTTCGAAACCCTATTATTAAAGGAGGTTTTGGAGCTGGAGCTGCAACACTTGGAGGCCCTATAGAAAGCTGCACGCTAGAGACCCCATAGAAACAAGGTTGGTGAATGCGGCGAAACTTTTCAGGGCTGAAGTAGCAGCAGTTCGCAACCCTTGGCAACGGGCTGAAGCTGCAGCAAAGCTTCTCAAGGCTTGGCGAAACGTGCCAACCAGCAATTTCGAAACCGTCTTAGAAACCAGCACTTTATAGAAACAAGGTTGGTGAACCTAGCAAGGTTTGGACCGTGGCCACCTGGTGCTGGAGCTGAAGCTGCAGCAAGCTTGGTGAACTTAGCACAGTTTGGAACCTGTCCACTGGAGCTGAAGCTGCAGCTGCAGCAGTTTCGCAGCCCCTGGCAGCCAAAGCCCGCGCAAGGGGCCACACCCAATGTCGCATACCTACGGTGATCCCAGGTGCCGCCCCGCCGAGGCCGTTTGTGTACATGCATATAATATAATATAATATAATATAATATAGTATAATATAATATAATATAATATATTATGATATAATATAATATAATATAATATAATAATATAATATAATATAATATAATATATTATGATATAATATAGTATATTATGATATAATATAATATCATATGATCTAATATAATATAATATAATATAAAATGATCTAATATAATATAATATAATATAATATGATATAATATAATATAATATGATCTAATATAATATAAGATAACATAACATAATATAATATCATATAATATAATATAATATCATATAATATAATATCATATAATATAATATAATATTTATTTATTTATTTATCTTTTTATTCATTCATGTATTTATTTATTGATTTATTCATTTATTTTTTATTTATTTAAAAAACATGCGCGCATATTTCCCAGTCTATCCTATATTTATTGTGGCTGGTTGTATCGCCGTTCACTTTTTAAGATTGACAAACAAAAAAGGCCAAAATGGGAATAGAGTTACATGAGCAGAAATAGCGATTAGAAGACTGTAGAAGCAGCTGATGCAGCATGCTGTGGTGAATTGCGGCCCCTGATACCATCAGTGCTCACAAGGTCTCAATAAAGATCTCGTGTCGATTTCGTGCAGAGCACAGCTGCCCACACCAGCGCAAGATTCTGCAAAAAAGGTGTGCTGTGCGCCGTCTTGCTTTTGGGTTCTCTCATGCCGGTGCAATTTTCTCAAAAATATGTAAGCATTATCAAAAATTATTCGAAAAATTGCAGAAAAATGACAAAAAAATGACAAAAAAAATACAGAAAAATGACTAAACAAATTGCAATTTTGCAGGTTGCAAAAATGGCATTTTTCCCGAGGCACTGTCATTTTTTGCAATTTCGGTGCAATTTGCTCAAAAATATACGAAAATATCCAAAATTATTCGAAAAATGCTTTCAGAAAAATGACATTTTTGCAACCTGCAAAATTGACATTTTTTTAGTCATTTTTTTGTCATTTGGTGAAATTTTTGTTATTTTTTGTCATTTCGGTGCAATTTGCTCAAACATATGCAAAAATATTGAAAATTATCCGAAAAATGACAGAAAAATGACGATGTTTTCATAAAAATAACATGTTTGCAACCTGCAAAATTGTCATTTTTTGGGGGGGTCATTTTTTTTGTCATTTTGTGGATTTTTTGTCATTTCTTGTCATTTTGTCAATCTTGTCAAAAATATTGAAAAGTATCAAAAATTATTCGAAAAATCACAGAAAAAAAGGACAAAATAATGACAATGTCTCGAGAAAAATGCCATTTTTGCAACCTGCAAAATTGTCATTTTTTGTCATTTTTTGGCACAATTTTTGTCAAGAATATGGAAATATATTCAAAAAATGACAGTGTTTCGAGAAAAAATGACAATGTTTCGTGAAAAAATGACAATGTTTCGTGAAAAATGCGATTTTTGCAACCTGCAAAATGACAAAAAAACAAACAAAACGACACCAAAACGCACAAAAAAAATGGCACAAACACGACAATCAAAATGACAGACAAAATTGACATGACACAAAAATGACAAACAAAATTGACATGACAAAAAATTGACAAACAAAATGACAGACAGAACTGAAATGACAAAAAAAATGACAAACAAATGACAGAAAAATCACAACAAAAACGACAAAAAAATGCCAAATTAGATATTTGTTTTTTTTTCAACCTTTGCCTGCCTAATTTTTTTCTAACTCTAGCCCACCTGTTTTTTTCATTGCCTCCCAAGCAGAAACTGCCCAGCTCCCAATCCCCAACATCGATGCAACCTAGAAAACGATCGGTACTGGCACTTGATTTCTGATTACACTTCATGAACCCAAGTACTCCTTTGGACTGACTTGGCATTTGTAGCTGATTGAAAGCGAGTGGTTCAAGTCCAGTTTGCTGCAACTCAAGTGCAATAGAATTAACATTGCCAGGTATCTAGGGTTCAGAAGAACCAAAGCTCCAGACAAGAATTCTGGAATTTCTGGAAAAATTCATTCAGATAGTTCTTCTGTTTTTCTATTCTTACATTTTAGATCCTTTTGGATCTATCTTTTGGGTCCTGTTTGCACCCTTGTGGTTTTCTGGTTGTTGGAGTCGGCGACCTCGACGACAGGTCTCTTGGACGACTCAATCCCGCTGCCTCGTGCTCTTGCACGTGGGTTGTTTGCTCAAAAGGGCAGTGGCTTAAGATCTGCAGGAGTTCCAGGGAACGCTCGAAAAGCTTCATCGCTGCACAGTGACGAAAGTCTTGGTTACACTTCAGGTAGATTGGCTAAATTTGCAGATTCGTTTTTGTTTCAGGCAAATTGATGATTCCCCATAAGTTGCATTTTCCTTTTCCTGTGTTTCAATTTCTTCTGAAGTACACATGTGGGTTCATCCTTCTCAATTTCGCAACTTCACACAGATTTTGCAAGGATTTTTAATCATATTTATATATATATAGCAGTTATGAATTATAATATGTATGGGCTAGATTTGTTTCAAAAAACTGCCCTCGAGCTGATGTTGTTTTTGTTTGAAAGCGTTTCCAATTCAGCTCAATACCCATTGCACACCACCACCATGTTATTCAAGAGCCACAATCATTGCTATAGTTCGACCTTTTAAAGCTGCCACTCCTCAAATAGTGCAGTATTTCAAGATCCTTTCAAGTGCATAGTGACATAGTTGCTGATCAGTCCCAGGCGCAATCGATTCCACAAGGGCATGGTGCAGCAAGAAGGATGACGAAACACCGTGGTATCAAATGGACCTTGGAGAGGTGAATGAGATTGCTGGTGTGATTGTGGCATCTCGTGGTATCCTCAGTCCATTGCAGTCACCGACCACCTATGACTGACATGACTTCAGCAGAATCAGAGTCATCGATGTTGGGCGTCTTCCCCCTTTCTTCACTTTTTGTCCTTTTTTCCGTGGCTCTGACTCAAACTAAAATTACATAACAATTACACTACATAACAACACATTTTAAGGGAATATCCAGATTAGACTCTGAAACAAGCCGTGCTCACTGCGCTTAGCGGTGATTGGTGATTGATTACAAGCGGAGGCGCAGATGCACCACAGTGGATCACAAGGCCGTGGTGGCAAAAACACTTTGACTTCTTTGGGAACGTGGAGTTTCATTACTTCGCATATCTGCTCATATTCTCGCATATCTTCGCATTTTTCTGTTTTGTGGCCGGGTTTTGCCAGATTCAAAGTCTCTCTTGCTGACTCAGAGGCGGGGCTTGAATGTGTGTACTCGTACAAGACATTTCATTCACTTGACTGCAGCGGAAAGTTTGCAGGACGGTCCTTGGAAGTTGGCAGACGATGGTCGTGAATTCGTTGGGCTGCAGCCTTGTGTTTGTTTGGATTTCCGGCATAGGCATTTCCTGCATGTATACTACACGATAGCATGCTGTGATGCTGTGCTGTGCGGTAATCTACCATACCCCATGCCACCCTCGGCTACACCCTACCACATCCCACCATACCGCCAAACCAGACAATGTGATACAGCGCAACGTCTCAGTACGCCCGGTCACATAAAATAAGATATATGCAACATGTACCATACAGCATTTATTTATACGTATATATAAATACTGTACATGTGTACGAGGCATATTGATTCCATTGCATCCCAGGGCATCCCAGTGACTCATATTGTTGCGATTAACATTATTTGACATCATTCTACCCTAGAATATAATACGCGTGTTGCGAGACCATATGTTAAAGCACAGTACAAGCCATGACATGACATGGCGTGACATGACATGACACTAGACGCCGCACTGCACTATACAATTTAAGACTTTGCCATGCTTTGCAATACCATGTAGATCACACATATAATGCACCACACACCCATACATGCAGTCATCTATCCACGGTACGTAACCTTTGGCGCTCAGGGATTTAATTCATGGGGCATTGATGGAAAAGAGCTGACATGAAGGTAAGAACATGGTAAGATCACAGAACTCCCAAGCTGTGAAATACCGCGTCTCTCGCTCAAGAACCTGTACCATGAGCCATGATGTGTCTTCGAGACGAGACTTGTCTTCCAATGCGAAAATGGGACAGAGGCCAACTTTCTTGTGCCCTTGCAGAGCTGTGTTCCACAGTGTTCAACTCAGTGTTCGTCGGTCAATAGATAACAAGGGTCTCCAAGTGTTATCAAGCTCTCTTGAGTCACTTCTTGTGGTGTGCGTCGAGATCCAAGGTTCGAATCAAGCTCGCTTTGTGAGAGTGGAGCCTCTGAGCTACTCGGGCTGCGCCAAAAGCAGAAAACATATTTCTTCACTCCAATAATTTCTTGCGCTGAAATTGCTGATCAAGACTTGCCTACGGCTCGCCAATCATTGTTCTCCGCAGGTGATATCCCCAAGATATGTGATAAAATGTTTATTGCATGAAGAGCATAGATGCTTGGGATGCGTGAAACTGCAACATGATTTAACGAAATTTACAAAGTTGCTAAACCGCACGGAACCAAAGCTGAAGGATAAAGCAGTTGGCGTATGTTTGCTCCATGTTGAGAAGCCCACTTTGCGCCGATGTTATGAGGTTTTCACAACCACTGCTCACTGCGTGCGGATGTGCTGCTGGCGATGGGAACGGGAGTGGTTCCAGAGTGAAAGGAAACTGCTTGTAAAAAGAAATCGGTTGTGCGAAACTGTTGTCATTTGACAAGAGACAACTCGCATGAACAAATTGAATGAAACTTCACTCAACAGCTGTACTCGTCGAGCACGTCTTGCCTGCTGGTCAGGCAAGTGATGCAGATCGTGACAAGTTGCCAACTATTGCTCCTTGCCCTCGTCAAGCAAATATGTTTGCTTGTGGCTGATTGACTTTGTTCTAAAAGAGTTTCACGAATGCTGCACGTACATAATGCTAAGATATGCTAAGTCGTGATTTCCGCTTGGGACGCTTTACTCAGTTCAGTACTGGACCCAAGCCATTGAAAAATTCATGATTGGCCAGGTACAGTCAAGGGTCAAAGTCGTAGCGATTGTTTGCTTTTGAGTCCATACCATTGGGCGAAGCTCTTTGTAATGCAAAGTAGTGCTGGCAGAAGAGTAGTCTGCAGTGCGAGGGGTGGGCTCTCTCGTGTTTGTTGTGCTGGTACTTTGTATCCTTCAAATGAAGGCAATCCCCTTGTGTTTTGATGGATTGCTGTGACCCTGCTGTGACCCGGTCGTGGCGACTTTTCCGCAACATTCAAGAAAATTGCTCTGACTTCAGCCCTCGACTGTACATGTACGAGGAAAACTAGAAAGGGAAAACTTCTACAGATTTGACATAAAATCAGTAAGGGTCGCAAAAGCACAGGTGACTGAGCGATTCAGAGGTCTGAGATTTGTTCGATTCAAGCAGCTAGCGGTTTGAACCCGTTCGATTCAGGTCGTCTTGGGAAACTTCAGCGCTGGAGATGTTTTTGAGTTTGCGTCTCCAGAGGCTGGCACACCAGATACACCTTCCCAGACCTTCCTGCATTTCTGTGATTCCAGCAGGGCATCAAGAAGATGTCATGAAGACGTCAAGAAAGCATGTATACCCATATTACCCGTATACATCCATATACAGGATTATTCAAGATCACAAGTACCTACTTCCAACAGGCTTGCTCACGCCGCAACCAAGCAAAGCATTGTTGTGATGTCGGGAAGTCAGAGCTACTGCGCAAGCTTACATAGCTAGCCATAGGCAAAAGATGGCAAAAGTATGAGTCAGGGCGCAAGCGTGTTTTTTTTTCAGAGCGGGCTGGACTCGAAACAGGATGATATTGTCTTTTTCCGTCTTTCTGATTTCCCTTTGGAGGAGTACCGAAGTTGGACCCCAAATGCGTGCCAAACTATCACATCTTGGAGCATTTGTGCCATGATTTGTTGCTCAATTCTTAATGCAGTTTTTTTTTAGTTGGTATGTGTTTGAATCAGAAATGCGAAAGCCGATGCAAGTAGCAATGTTTTTGAAGATATATACAGGGATGCAAAAAGCATTGCGTACAACAATCTTTTTGAAACAGTTTTTCAGAGCACGTTGAATTGCTGTACAGCGCTGCTTGTTTTTGAATCCCACAAGAGCGATACCGTAAATGGAAATTGGGATGTCTTGTTGCCCGGACTCGCTTCTTCACCCCCTTCCCCGAGCTTTAGTCTTTTGACGAGTATGTTGAACACCTACTAAAGTACCACGTTTTTCCCTGGAAAAGTGGTGGTGTTGCCGGCCTCTTCACAAGAAGCAGCGAAGCATGAGCAAGCAAGCACAAGGAATTACATATTTGATATCTGTATGATTCAATTCATTTGATCTTATGATATTATGTCGAGAAAAATCGGTCTGATTCTGAGAGAAAGCCTGTGAGAGCACCTGCTGGCAGACAAAGAGTGATGCGATGATGGAGCAGCAACACCTAGCTGGGATCTTAAGAGTTGCCAGAATATGTTTTTGACATTTACAGAATTTTACAGAGAGGTCAGCACTAGGTTTACGTTTTGGTCCACAGAGAGCTTTATTCAGGTGGTGCGTGTGACTTTGACGCTTCCAGGCAATGCTTCAGGCCAAGCTGAGCCGCCTTCCTCCAAAGTTGCAGAACCAGGCAGAGACCGGGTTGGCACAGCAATTTTGAGTTATTTTGGGCACGAATTCGCTTCGGCGGTGCAGGAAAAGTAAGGATTCTTCCAAACATTGCGTTTGAACTCTTGAGAAATTAAAGGCACACGTGGCCAGTCACTCGTGTCCCTCTGCTCTGGCCACTCTCAGCAATCTCTTCAAGCTGGTTTCTTTGCTTGGTAGAAATGCAGAATCGAATAGCGCGGTTCGAAATTGGAATGTTCAAAAATTGGTTAAACGGTTACACATTGCTGCTTGCCGGACACTGGCGACTGGCCTTGACTGATGCGGTGCTTGGGACTGGGCATGATTGCGGATGCCATTTCTCATCAATTCTCTGACTTACAGGCTCTTGCAGGGTGTTAGGCGAAGATTCACGGAATTTGGAAGAGTACAGTACCATTCTTGAATATTGAAGCCTTTGTACAGAGACCCTGGAAAACATTATGACAAACGGAAGGTCTCTGAATGTGAGGTCAACACGAAGTATTAAAAACCGAGCTTTCCAAAGATGGAGAACAGACCAGGGGAAGATGCTTCGGCAAGAATGAAAGCCTTCAATCGAAAAGCGTGTTTAACAACCTGTAGTAAACTGTACACGCTCAAAACGACGTAGGCTGTGCAAGGAAAGCCTGCCTTCAGATCTTTCAGTGCATGCTACATGCGTGTGCGCATTGTGCTTACTGTAGTACTTCACAGTACCTCGGGCAAAAGTCCCGAAAGGCTACACTTGGCACCAATTTTCTTTGTCAAACGTTTGCATGTCTGTTGTGTTTCTTCTGGTACGCTATGCTTTCAGCACTGCAGGGCCACTGTCCATCCAAGTACCCGGCCCATTCTCCAAAGCCCTGCAAGTTTCTCCAAGTTGTCCATCCACTCTGATGTGTAGGCCAAGCAAGAAAGTCCAGCACATGGCACAGGACCTAACTCAGCCCAAGTAACTTCAAGTCCACAACTAGTCACTGGGCTGGGTTGACATAGAACAGAACGCTCTAGTGACAAACAGGAGGCTGCTCTGACATCCGTCGCCGCACACTTTGTAATCTAAAAGGAAACCATCGACAATGCATGAAAGTCATGAACGGCTTAAAGGCTTGGAAAGTCTATAGATCATCAGTTCCAGGCCTGCGTGCATTGCACGCAAGGGGGGGGTCACAGACAAGCTGCCGCCTTTCTGCGTGCAATTACTTGTGACGTGGGTAAGTTTATTGCAACACATGATAGGTGGGGTGCGGAACAAGCGTACGCTGAGAGAGCAGACAGACCTTTGCGTCCATGTAGTTTGCCTCTATTGAAGCCAGGGATTCTTTCTATTATTTGTTTGCTTTGCTGCTTTGTCAGATGCAGTCTTGAAGATCTGAATATTGCACAATGACCCGGTAACTTTACAGTCTCGAATTCATATCTTTTTTCATGCAGTTCAGGTCCTCAGTTTTCGAGGGCTTCCCTGTTTTTGCAGGCGTCGAGTTTGCAGAACGTTCTGCGCTATGAAAGCAGGCAGCTTCAGCATCAGGCCTGAGTTACGCTTCTGTGAAGATTTCTACAATTGTTTGCTCCTGCTGACACAGATTGAGGATTCTCAGGTTGTGCACAGGAAGGCAAACTGAATCAAAAACTGACGAAGTGCGTGTTCAAGAAATGTCACGAAAGCTAGCTGTGCTAGCTGAAGTTGCTCTTGCTTTAGCAAGGAATAGGCAGGCACCAGAACCATTGGAAACCCTGAAACTTTCCAGTTAGACCCCCCGCCCTGGCAGGCCCAGGTTCGATCAACCTGAAATAGCAATCCCCGTATTGAGGGAGCCCTGGATCTACGTTAGAACACTTGTGGTCACGCGGCGGCAAACTACCTCTTTTTGCTGCGGTATGCAAGCAAGTCTTGAGCCACGGAGTGGCACAGTGGTCTTATAAATTAATGTGAACATGTCATGTACATGCAACACTGACATGCATGCATTGTGTAGACACGTCCCCAAAAATAAATTAGAAACAGACACAAATTTTCTTCGTGTCGTAACATGCACAAAACTTTTCACGCATAAGAAGCGCTCAGCTTATGCTCTGCTGTGAAACGTGTCCGAAGACAAAAATCAGATACTACTGCTGACCGCTTTTGCGGTTCGTGCATTTGAAAAATGAGAATCAATTCATGCGACAGGCTGACAGCTTTAGAGCCCCATGGTAAAGGTATAACCATAAAGCCAGAGCTCGTTTACTTTGTGGCATAAGATCTAACCATGTGCCGTCCGGTCGTCGGAGCCAGCGGTAGGTTGGTGCAACATAACCAGGCATATACTCAACTGTGCCTGTGTTTGGATTCTGCCTAAAGTAAGGCGGTTGAAAATAACCTCGACCGGTGTTACCGTTCGTTTGAGGTGCGTTTGGTGGCTCGGGCACATTCTGTCTAGTCTGCCACGCGCCTGTGTTTAGCCATTGTGCGCCAGTCTGCCGTCGTGGGGGAGAAGGTGGTTCAGGTACATTTGGTGGTACCTGTTGGCGATGCTGGCGTACGGTGTTGGTCCACGATGCACCTTGGTTTGACCGATTTTCGGTTCGACTTCTGGTGCTACGTGTCGGCGGTGTTTGTGATCGCTGGCGGCGATCATCACGTCCGCGTGCCACGTCTGCAGCCCGAGCCTGATGCTCTTTCAGTTGTGCGTGTTGGGCTTTGACTCGGCGTCCTCGGAGGAGGAGGCTGAGGTGGTGTTCGCGGCTGACGTGATTGAGTCCGATCGCGGCCGGTGTTGCGGCTCATGGATCTTTCTCGGCTTCTTGCACGAGTATCCGTGTTTCGGAATGAGTCTCGTTGCATTGGTGGAACACTGTCGCGTCGCTCTCTTCTCTCTTCTCGTTGATCTTCACGATTCTGCTTGTATTGTTGATTCTTTTCTGCCCATTTTTCGCGACGCCGGGTTTCGGCTGCCTGAGACCTAACACGCGCCGCATGTTTTTCAAAACACGCATGGTGGCAAACGTCATCAAAGGAGAGTGCCATCCAGCATCGGTCTCTGCCAGACCAAGATCGTAGGTCATCAGGTGCTTTGCTTGTTCCAGGTCGGTTAAGATGATTTCATCGTTACTGTAACTGATGGTCCTGCTACGCCATCCGCACTTGCGGATTCCTGGCGACCTCTGTCCTCTGAAACGACAGTTTGTTTGCCGTAGCAAAGACTAATCAAAATCATGGAGTCACAGTCCGCTTCCGGATCACCCTCCATTGCACGAATGTACAATCCTGCTTGCGTTGAAGAAACCAAATTGTAAGTAATTCTATTCAAGGCGCTGCGGTGCAAATTTATATGTCCGAGAAAACGTTCAAGAATGTCAATCATGATGGAACTCCGGTAGTCGGAATGATCATCGTGCTTAAAATTTCGTTGGGCGAACTGATTGCCGTCTCCAGCGATGAAGTCAGCTTGGTGTTCTACGCAGGCGGCTACAAAATGTAACAGCTTTTCGCAGCACTCGCTGTACCCATTGTTCCGTGCCCAGGAATTGGCGTGGAATATGGAAATCCGAATTTCGGAGAGGCCGAGACGGCGTACGTCGTGAGTATCTGCACCGCTTTGCGGTTTAAGCAGCTCGACTGGACGGAACAAAGGCCGACAATTTCGCAAAATTTGCACGTCTGGAGAATCTTTTGTTGATGCCAATGGAGCCGGATGCGGCGTAATGGCTGCGTCCATATTCGGTGTCATATCCGCGGGCTTTTTGGCTCGGATCCCTGAGGTAGGGTCCACCATTTGTCCGGCAGTGGTTCTGCCAAAATCAATACGGAATATGCATCCGTGAATCCGCCAGAAGCGATTTTTAGGCTCTTTATTTTCCGTGATCGTTTGCTATCGCACTAAAAGTTCAATGAAAGTGCCTTCTTCATGGCTGCCGCGGACAAAAATGGCAAGTGATGGAGCCGTGATTTCGGCATTGATCACCATTCCTATCATGGAGTGTTCCATGGCAAGTTGTTGGTGAAATGTGATATCTCCATGGTCGTCTGTGGCCTTAAAGAGACAGGTAATATGAGCATTATTTTTAAAAACAAGATGGGGCAAGACACGACAGTTTTTATCCCGACGTAACCAAGACGGGAACCGCTTATTTCCTCCAATGTATGGTTCGCGGTTAATGGCACCTAAGTTCAAAGATGATAACTGTCCTTTAGGCCTTCACTGACGTCGTCCGGTCTTCCGAGCAAGCTGTCAGCAACATCCTTTTTGCCCATGAGACAAGAACAAAAAAAATCCAGCATTTGAAGATATTCATCATCAGTAAGGTCATGGTACTGACAGTCCAACATGATTTCAGGACGCCAAATTGGCAATGGGCTAGCTTTGTCCTGTGCATCGATAAAATGTTCTTGAAATGTTGGTACTCAGCGATTTTCGGCTGGTTGGTACACAAAATATCACAAAATCAGCAAAAGGAAAATCTTGAACACCATGTTGCATGAAAGATTGAAAATAAGTGTTACCAACCTTTGATGCTCGGCTCAACTTTTGGAAGATTTCTTCAAAAGCTTCTTGTCGGTTTTCACTTTGTTCCGAAATATGCGGTTTGTCCCAGCACATTGTCAATTAGTTCACACCAATATCAAAAGAAGATTCATTGGAACCAATACTGTCGGGCATGAATTGTGCTCCAAGCTCGGAGGAGTAATGAACAATATGGTGCTTGCATGCTTGGCAGTGAGAGCGGCAATTCAAGCAGTACGCATACCCGCAAGGATGGCACCAGTACATCGCATCGTCAGAGCCACAAATGTCAATTTTTTTTGCAGCAAAGCTGACCTTCTGGCCGCTGGAACCACTGGATATTCGTGAATTCCTGCGTGAATTTGGTATAAACTTCCTTAGCCGTGTTTGCGTCTTTGAAGAGTTCTTTTGCCTGTCGCGATGTCTCACGTTTAGTGGCTGGTGCTTTGACCGTTTGTCGCGCGCGCTCCTTCGCCGAACCTTCGGCTGGCTTGGAGGCAGAGGCTGACGAACTGCGGGCTGCAGTGGAGGGCTCCGGTTTATCGGATTTCTTCCTCCATTCTTCTCCTCCTTTTCTCGGCAATGCCTTCGCCCTGATCGGCGTAACAGGCTTGGCCATATGCGAAGAGGACTCACTTTCTGAGGAACTCATTTCTACTTGTCTAAGTCCTTTTACCTCGCGCTTCTTGTTCTCTCTCCGTGTTTCGGATCGAACTTCCTTGCGCATTCCTTGTTTGAAGCGCTCTGCGATGGTGCGACGTATCTCATCTACACGGTCATTTTCTCGGGTCTGGGAGGACCACGAGAGCGGTCATTGGGCGTCGGTCCATCACGTGGTGGCCTGGCCGAGATATCGGCGCGTGCCGTTTGGAAGCTGTTGAGGGAATTCTGGATGATGTTTGGGTCTGAAAGCTTGTCAGTTACATAGTGAATGTAATCTGTTCTGGTCCAAACAATTCCATCAGCTTCATTTTGGTTCCTCTTTTCCCAATAAAATTGTTGGTGAGCAATATGCATTGAAATACCAACATTAGATTTGTAATTCGTCATTTTGGCAAGTTCTCCGCGTTGCGGAGGATCAGCCATGCACAATTGAGAGCAAACTCCAACAAATCGAGCATATGAAACTGTATGAGTTGTAAGGACATAGTTATTTTCCGTGATTACGGGGTCAAGTCCTTCAAGGCACGCGGGAGCGCCGATGACAATGCAATCGGACTCCGGTCTCAAGGCATCGGTCATTGTTGTACGGCAATGATCAAGCGCAAAGTGCACATGATTTCTTCCGCCTCGTGTGCCTCCGGGCATAAGCCCGCGAGAGCGGATCAATGCCAGATTTTTCTCGTTAGTTCCATGCACCAAATAACGATCTTTATAAAATTTTAAACCATTGGTCTAAAAGGAGTATGTTCAATATGGACTTGATTGGAATGACCGCTGCCAATGCGTAGAAGAATGTTGGCGATGCCTAAGCCTTCCAGCATATCAGCTTGGGATTGTCTGTTACCGGTGTCTGTGAATTCTGCTGGCGTGAGCCAAGATGTCCGTGTGGCCATCTTTCCGGGTAAAATTCGTTGCGGGTAAGATGCCCGATTTGAACTCTACTCTTGTTGCTATTGCAACACACATAGGCAAGCAGCAGCAAAAAATTGATGACAGGCATATTTTGCGGCACAGCGTCTGTCTGTATCGCACGAAGTCTTTCATGGCATTGATTTTGCATTTGCCGAATCTTGCGGCTACATTCGTCAAGCGAAAGTGATCCATCGTCGTGTGGCCAAAAACCCTGCCTAAAAAAGGTAGGAAAAATGGCGTGACTCTAGCTCGAATATCGAGTCATTCAGGGAATGAGCATGTTCGTCATCTGTCTGTACAGCTCCGTTTTTGTGGAGGACTGCGATCAAGGCTTGTACGAATGCATTGACATGTGGTCTGATAATTTCTGAAGGCTGTCTAAAGGCATCTTCAATCATACGATTGCGTCTTTCTTTTTCACTGTCATCTCTTCCTCGGCGTCTGTCCGATCTGTCGGATCGACCGCCTCGAGGAGTGTGGTCAGGTCTATATCGCCTCGAGGAGTGCGAAAACCACGAGCCGTGTCCGAATTTTCGGAACCTGGCGGTTTGGAAAATACTTTGCATAAGATAAGATCACAAAAGGGCAGTCAGAGACGTCCCAGGAGTCAGTGCACGTCGAGTCAGGTCAGAGGCAGTCGGCGTCGCCTCAGGTGTCCGTGCACGTCACGGCAAGTCAAAAAGGGGCAGCCGGCATTGCCCCAGGTGTCCGGCCAGTGGACCGGAAAAAGAGATCCAAGAAATATCGTTTCCTATTGAGCCAAGAGATTGCAGACACAAATTTTCTTGAGACGAAAATTTACTCGTATTTTACTCATCAAAATACATCATGGCAAACACATAATCTGAGATATCTTCACATAGAAACGCAAGAACATTGTGTGGTTCATGAAGTGTTTCAATGACCCATGTTGTCAAAAAGGACTTCTGTTTAAGCAACGACCTGAAAGGTGGATGCACGTCTACCTGTTCAAGTTTGCCAGTGGTTAACGACGAAACAAGTTGGTCTGGCCTAGCAGTGGATTTTGTAAGAGGGTCTGCTAGACAATATTCACTAGCTATGTGACTTGAGTCGTCGAGGTGGCCAGCCAAAAACGACACCCTAAAGAAACCCTAAATGAAACCCTAAATGAAACCCTAAAAACCTAAACGAACCCTAAATGACATCCTAAAGAAGCCAAAAACGTAACCCTAAAGAAACCCTAAATAAAACCCTAAAGAAACCCTGAATGAAACCCTAAAGAAACCCTAAATGAAACCCTAAAGAAACCCTAAATCCTCAAGAACCCTAGAAGAAATCCGAAAGAATCTTTGAAACCACAGAAAGATCATTGAAGACGATCAAGAAAGCAATGAAAACATCCCTACTCTCTTAAAAATGGAATTTGAGGGGGGGGAGTCGTACTGAAATTTCATTTTAAAATTCCATTTTTGCAATCATGCTTTCTCAATGATCAATATTCCTCATCATTCCATGTCTTTGGCAAGCAGATGA
>Ga0126342_10001615_pt1 | contig 32441 bp, 23 predicted proteins | sample Cyp1metagenome_FD_92528 | JGI IMG/M metagenome (GOLD analysis project Ga0126342, IMG submission 92528) | Coral microbial communities from Lord Howe Island, Old Settlement Bay, Australia - Cyphastrea 1 metagenome | ecosystem: Host-associated > Invertebrates > Cnidaria > Coral ...
ATATATATATATGTATTGTACTTGTTCACGTTTTTCTCAGCATCTACGGAAGTTACTTGTTGCACATATACATACGCAGACACATAGTAACATACACTTACATGCCCACATATCCAGTTACATGCCTCTAGAAATAGAATATATATATATATATGAATGATTATATATTAAATATTAAATATTATATATATATCATCATATATATATATATGTGATTATATATGTATGTATATATATATATATATATACAGGTTCACATACTGAGGGGCATACTGCACTGAGACTGTCGTAATCCCAGGATTTGGCTGAAGTGGACTTGGCTTTGCGATGCGTGGTGTCATCCATGCTGAGGCGCCTGGGTGTTTCCTCAAGGAATCCCAAGAATAATACCCGGCCTGGTAAACGTTAACAAAAAACGATGGACAGATCCACCATGCTATTAATGGGTAAATCAACGATGTCTATGGTCCATTTTCAATAGCAAACTGTTAGTTTACCAGAGGTTACTGATTCTTGGCACCCATTCACATCTATTTGATGCTATACATGGCATGTTTCAGTCACGCTGGATGCACATCGGAAGCTGCGGCGAAACCATTTTGATCTTGATCTGAAACGGACGGCCAGAAATGGGGATGTCGCCTTCGAAATAGAGACGCTTCCAACGTGTCTATTTATATATATATATAAAACACCACAAAATGGAAATTACTCACCCCATTTATGGCATGATAAACCGATTTACAAACATAAGGACAACAATTGAAATCTCTGGTATTTTGGGCCTCAACTACCACACCAAAAAAGTGTGATGAAGGCCCAAAAGATGGAAATTCACCGAAATTCAGCACGGCCTTGTTCAGCGAAATGACAACGAGCCACTGATGATCTAAGTGCTTGTGAAAGTGAAATTCTCCCACCTTTTCGAGATTTGAGAAAAATCCGGGGCTCAAATCTTGTGGTATGGTGGATATATCCAATCTTTACTTGGTTCCTCTAATATTCCCTACAACAGCAATAGTGAGTGCACCAGGCATCTAGCGACGTTTGTATTCCGTTGCTCTCCTTTGATCCCAGCAAAAACTTCACAAAAAGCCACTATATCCCCTGGCTGGTTACTCCCATGAAGATCATATAAAGTTGGCTAAATTATTTATTCCAATCCCCACATTGATTGGTTACCCTAGGGTAAACATAAGATGTGGAAAACCCATGAAAACCAATGGTTTCGGAAAATAAGCTACAAATGATGGGTGTAAACCTCATCTATGTTAGTTTACAGGCGGCTACATCCCCATCTCATTTAACTTTTGCACCTAATCTCATATCCTCACGAAATGACCCGTGAACTCCCCGTAGGTTTGGCTCCTGGATGGATCCCCTGGGCCCCGGCCTCCATTGCAAGGCCAGATAGCCCAGCAGAACTGGAAGCTTCTGCGCGCCGTAGCGCGCGAGGCTTGGAGAGCGAAGGAGCTGCGGCCACGGTCGTTGCTTGCAGGGTCTAGCTGTGGGAAGATGTTGGGCAGTTTGGGGTATCAAAAATGGCTATAAAGATGGTGGTATAGCTATGGTTTATGGATGTTTACGGTAGAATATAACTATAGTTAATGGGGTTAAAAAACCAACAAGTCAAACGTTTCCCTCTGCGGTAAACTAACAGTCTGCGATTTCATGAAGTCATCAACTTTGAGAATTTTGCAGTATTTTTGACACCTTGGCAAGCACAAAATGCACGTAATTTTGCATGTGTTTTGCATTTTGCCTGTGTTTTCTGAGGTAACATGGCATTTCTTCATGTTTTGGGGGGTCCGAAAAACAAGCCTTTTTTTTAACAAAAAAATGCTATTTTGCCTCAGTTCTGTGACATTTGAACTCGCGCGAATTTCTTTTTCCTTATTATTCACCTCAGTCGATTGGGTTCCTTTCCAGCAGCCACAGACAAGTGAGTGACATGAGACCGCGTGAATCTCCATTGCCTGTGTTCTCTGAGGTAAAAGGCATTTTGTCATGTTTTGGGGGTGCCCAAAACGAACTATGTTTTTGCAACATGCTATTTTATAACTCCATTGTTTGGCGTTTGAACTCGCGTGAATTTCTTTGTCCTTCTTCAGCTGAGCTTGAGTTCGTTTCCAGCAAACAGGTTAATGACATGAGAGTGCATGAATCTCCATTGCCAAGCACGAATACTAGGGCAAAAGAGGGTTGGCTACAGATCAATGGCTTACTAAATCTCGTAAATCCTGGTAATCCCTTTCACATCTCATGAAAACACTGAATCAATTAAACCAACTGCACCAGTTCAGCTTATATCATCTTTACATCCCACTATCATCTATGATGACTTCCTGATTGGGTGAAAGAAACCAACCATTCATAGAAAATATGCCGTTGAATTCCCATTGATAGTTGGTTAAATCCCATGTAATCTCCATATCAATGTTATAAGCTATATTTCAGTTTATGTTTGTTTAAATCCAAGCTAACCTAATCTAATCCCACTACAAATCCCCAGAAGCCACATTAAATCCAATTGAAACCCGTTAATATTTCCCTTGATGGTAGATATCTTCTGATTAAACGTGATGTAGTGGCTTCATGATATAGATATTTCCCCTTAAAGCACTGGGGTATATTTTCCTCTTAATGCGATCCCATCGATCGATTAGAAGCTCCAAATCATCTGCCCAGGTTCCATTATATCCCCAAAAAAATCCGAAGAAAAATCGCATGATATTATCAGACTATATATTACCATGAATTACTATATTCCCATGATATACTAATATACTACCATGAATGGCTTTAACTATAGACTAATATTCCCATCTAAGAATCAGACTAATATTCTCATTAACTATAGATATACTACCATGAATGGCTTTATAGATGTTTTTTTTGTGGCTTAGTGGAATGATTGCCTGACATGTTCCATGAAAAAATACTATTTCGTTCATATTTCTATCATCACTAGAAAAGATTAGTTTCTATTTTGATATCTATTACTCTTGCCATTACTATCCCAATTCATGGCTTTATATCCATTAAACCATTAAACCTAGTTTAAAGATTTCCCTTGTAAACCTTACCCTATGGTAAACGTTTACATAACTATGGAAAGATCCACCATTTTTAATGGGTAAATCCACTATGTCTATGGCCATTTTCAATAGCTATGTTAGTTTACCAGAGGGTATCCCTAAAATGGTGAATTTAAAGTTAGTCTACATACAAACCCAATATATCGTCTAATAGTTGTATAATGTTATATCCCCCTAAAAATCGCGACTGAGATTATCAGACTCAAATTTTAATATTCCCATTAACTAACAATCTTCCCCTGTAAACCTTAGGTTAATGTGACGTGACCACTTAGATGGGCCATAGGATTAGCTAACTGGTTAATAACTGGGGATATAAGCCCATATATCCCAATTATAATCCATTTACTAGCTAGTTAACTAACTCCATGGCCCATCTAAGCAGGCTTAGTAGCTCCGAGTAGCTCCCCAGGTTCCAGCTCTGCGCTTCCTCTCGCAGAACATCGCCGCCCCCCGCGACCTGGGCCGAAGCGCCGCAGCAGCGCTGCGTGCGTTTCTGCGGCTGCAGCTGGCGGCGCTGGAGCAGCGGCCGCCGGCGCGAGGTCCGGGGCGGGAAAAGATGGGAAAAACGCGTGGAAAATGTGGGAAAAACGTTGGAAACTATAGGAAAGTTCATGGAAAAATGAAAAATGTTGAAAACCTTGGGAAATGGTGGAACATTGGGGTTGGATTTCATAAAGCACTAGACATTACCGGGAAAAAACATTTCCTTTGACCAAGAAAATTGGGAATATGGGACGATTTTACTGGTTTACCATCAAACAATGATACGCAATTGTAGATTTTAGCATCTTTGGAAACATAATTTGTGAAGATGAGGATTTCACCAAAACAAATGGTTTGGAACTATACATGATTGTTTGTCCAACACGAATGTGGATTTCCTGGGGTATTATGCGCTAAATATGGGCATAAGAATTTAGAAAATTGGTTTTCAAACCACAAGATAAAACGGCGGTATATCCAGCAAACATGTGGGTTAAACGAAGGAACATGATGATTTCGAGCAGTGGTGAGTGTTTATGGACTATGAATAGTTTGCTCATGAACAGTTACAGTGTTTTCTTTATTTCAAGTGTTGAATCTACCCTCTGGTAAACTAACATAACTATGGCAAATCACCATTTTCAATGGGAAAATCCGCTATAAATGGCCATTTCCCATAGCTATTTTAACATAACCAGAGGGTAAAAAGCAAGGTTTGGGTGGTCTTGGCTGGGACATGTGTGATTCGGCCGGGGTGGTTCATCAACCTGGCGAAGAAGTTACCTCGCTGGGATATTGTCTATCCATTGATAGCATTTTACAGCTGGCTTACCCTCTGGTGAACTAACATAGCAATGGAAAATGGCCATAGAAATAGTGGATTTTCCCATTGAAAATGGTGATTTTCCATTGCTATGTTAGTTCACCAGAGGGTAGAATTCCATCAAATAACGAGTTACTAACTTGAATTCGGAACCTTTTTTTTCCCTCACATCCCCATGTTTCTTTAGTTAGACCCCGTTTGAAATACCCATAAAGATCAGTTTAGGATGAATTTTCAGGGAAGATCCCCACAAAATTTTAGGCTCCAAAATATGGTATGACTCGTAGCTCCATTGTAGGCTCCGGAAATTTCCATTGAGATAACCATTGGTTTATAAACCCCATAAACTATAGAATTATAGATATATCACCTATAAACCATAGTTATTATAATATATAGGTGAAGTATGGGAATCTCCATTGACTAGTGATTGTAACTAGTACCTGTTCCGTTCCAACGCCCTATGACCAAGGTATCGCTCGACCGATCGCAAGATCCCGGCCTTCAGGCCGGATCGCCCTTTGCTGCCGCCGGTGTCAGGGGGTGGCAACGGTTAAAATTTGGGTTTATAGCGGATATAACATTATACCGCTATGTAGTACATATACATTGGGTTTGTATGTAGACTAACTTAAAATTCACTATTTTTGGGATAATCCAATTTTCAAACACAATCGGAATTCATAGGTAACCTGGGTGATCTCATCATTATCATCCCACATGGAGGAATACTAAGTCACGGTCGAATGACTTGGATGAGACCAGAGCATATCCGATATGTCGAAGAAAATCAAACTTGCTTTCTTCCAGTTTACCTTGGGTGTATAAATACATGTGTATGTATGTGTATATATATGATATATTAGAAAATATATATATAGGTGTGTATTGATATGTCATATATATATATACATATTGACACATAGTCAAGATCTTTGTACATGTAATTCGTTAAATGAGTTGGTAACTTGCCACCAAGAAAAACAGAGCCTATGGCAATCGTATGCGATCGTCTTTTTTCATATCGGGCCATCGGAATGGGAGGCTGAACATCCAGCTACAACCTACAAGGTGGTGCCCCCCAAACGTTATGTTTATTGGTTTATAAACCCCATGAAAACTAGCTCGATAAATCACCTATAAACCATAGTTATTGGAGTTATAAGCCAACTTAGCTATCTTGGGGGCACCACCTTATGTATTTTGGTATGAACAACAGCGTATACACATGCTGATTTCTTTGGGTGTTTCTTTTCATCACCCAAATGGTTGTTCGGACTTGGAAGTGCAGTTCCAGTTATAAGTATATCTATAGTTATAGTATGTTATAGTTATCTAATACATGTAATCAGTTATAAGCATATATATATAATGATATATAACTGATATATATATAATATAGTATATATATTATATTATATATTATATATATATATATATATATATATTATATATATATATTATATATATATGATGATATATAACTGTCTATATATATAGACATGTATTTCTAGCTATGGATCAGCCGGTGGTTTTCCACCGGAATGATGATGATCCATGGGCACTTCTCTAGTGAGCGGTATGAATTTCTCCAACCCTCGGCCCGGCCCTTTGTTGGTTCAAAAATGGAAGAACAGAACTGGAAGATCCAGCATTTTTTAACTGAACAACTACGGTTTATGGTAGATATAACATGATATAACTACGGTTAACTGAATAACAACGATTTATCCATGATAATAATGTGGTAACTACGCTTTATGGTAGATATAACGAACTAGTTAATGGGGATTATAATATAATGGTTTATAAACCAACTTAACCGGCCTGGTAAACTGTTACAAAAAACTATGGAAAGATCCACCATGCTATTAATGGGAAAATCCACTATTTCTATGGTAATTTTCAATAGCAAACTGTTAGTTTACCAGAGGGTAAATCATCGAACTAAATGGTAGTTGTCCGTAGTCATGTTAAATTACTAGAGGGTATCCAGAAAAGAATGCAGGTCAGGAAACGGTAGTTGACTTTGTCATTCTTAGATACCCGAAGAGTCTTTCCAACACAAAACAAATCAGACTTTGTGCTTAAAACTACAATCATTTCGCTATGTTTTTTCTTTCAATGTCTTGTTCCATCCAAGAATTGACAGATTTCCCAAAAGCATCCCCATGTTTGTTGGCATCTCTCCCCAAAACGATGTTGCCATTTTCAGCAATTTTTACTGAATTTCTTCCATGGCAATTTATAGTCATTCAATTTTGAAACTAAATTAGCCCACTTTATACCTTCAAACATATTCAAACTGGCAATTCTCATCAGTTCTATTCATTTCTAAGCAAGATTCATGAGTTTTTAGCCAGTTTGCAGGTCGAAAAAAAATGGGGTGAAAAACTGATGACAGTTGACCCAACTGTTCTCGTTTGCAGGTCCGGCAGTAAAGAAAGCCTCGACGAGAAGCTTTGGCAAAATGCGAAGAAAAAGTTGGCTTATCCCAGGGATTGTAAGGGGTAGATTTTTTTCTATTATTTATCATGTTTATATCATCTTATTTAGATATGATTATAAATATATATATATGTACATTGTTGAATTGAATCGGCTTATATAATCTATCCATCATCCATCTCTGTTCATCCAAATCTGCTTCAATCGAAACTCTGGTGCAAGGCACCACGGTGCCAGGTTCGCGAACTGGACGGCCGGAAGTGGCAACGTGTGATGTTGAAAGGAAGGAGGCGCAGCAGCGAGTGAACTCACAGCGGTAGCATTCCTGGAACAGCCTATACACTTTATAGAGCTTGGTTTGGTAGATCAATGAGTCACTGTTTTTTAAAAGCCTGAAACTTTAAGCGATATTCATTGTTTTTCAGCATATTCAGTTTCCAAAGAAGATGTATTAATAGTATACAGATGTAGCGCATCACCACATCACCGGGCCAGGTTTCCAGGTTTCCAAAAAACCAACCGTCCCCTGAGTCCCCTCCAGGGAGTCGGTGCAAGAGGGCGCCTTGCGTTTGATGGATGCCTAGCGAACTATGGGGGGATACCAAGGAAAACAGGAGGCTTTCACCAAATGAAAAGCCTATGAAATGACAGGAGAAGGTGATTTGGATAGTTCCAAGCATGGATAGTTTGCGGGATCCTGATGGATGGTTACATGGCGATGAGTCCAAGCGCCCTGGTGCCCATTGATGGAGCAAATAGGGTCGATTTTTTTGGATCGACACATCCCCACATATCATTACATATTCTTACAATGTGAGCCCCCCCTGTTATAAGTTGGTTTATAAATCTATTAACTATAGTTCTTTCACCCATAAACCCTAGTTAGCCAAGTTATAAGTCAACTTAGCTATCTAGGGTCACCTTGTATCCATACTTGGAGCCCGCTATCCAATGGTGCATGGACAACGTAGGAAATCGAACCTTGATATTGCCAGGAATCTATGATTGGTAACATTAACTTGCTGATATGTCCCAATTTTGATGGTTTATCACCATGTTTTCTATTATTGGCGCTCCCAAATCATTACAGTAACTTGGTGTTCCCAAGTATATCCAAATTATGTCTGTGTAGTTGGTGAACTCCCATAACCCATGAAATCATCGCATGGTCAGTGGCCAACTTTTGCCCTGGATGGTGGAAGCCTGACCTCCGGGGAAAGGCAGGCCACACAGCGTTGCGCGTTGCCAGAAGAGTTTTTTTGACCAACCGTGAGGATCGGTGGTCAAAACTAGCGCTGGCAAACAAACTTGGTAGAGTCTTGCTAGAGTATGAAATGTGTGATTCTTATTATTTTAAATGAGTATAGTATATATATTTATATATATTATATGAGAGTAGCTTTTGCATGTCCAGGCTGCGGCTTCAATATGTTTTTACATCAGTGTGATTTTTCTGCGTCCAAAAATACCATGGGATGCAAAACGGCTCGCCATGCGACCGAGCCTCGCCGGGCTGGCAGAGTTGTGTAGAGCTTGGTGGGTGACTTGATGTTGTTGCATGACCTTGAAAGTGAAAGAGTTCCAAGATTCAGAAAGCTAGACTCATTTGACATACCATCTGGTCATTTAACATAGCCATGGAAAATCCCTTATAAATGAGGGCTTTAATGGGAAAATCATCTATAAATGGGCCATTTTCCATGGCTATGTTAAATAACCAGAGAGTATATATATATATCTGGTTAGTACTAACTGTACCATCTGGTGAGTAAACCATTAGGTACTATTTTCCATTACTATGATTAGATATATTATGATATATTACTGACTGGTGGTTGCAAACATGATTTTTATTTTCCATTTTATATATGGAATAATCATTCCCATTGACTTTCATATTTTTCAGAGGGGTTGAAACCACCAACCAGAATATATATATATATATGCATATACATAGTATATAGATAGTTAGATGGAGTTTTAAACAAAGCAACAACACAACTTGGCGGGGGGCCTTCTACCAGCAGATATCATTATATATATATATATACATAAGATACACCCAGGCATGGGAAAGATCAGTTGCGATGTATCCCATGGGAGTTGCTTGCGAGCTCGTAGGATGGTCCAAGTAGCGATGAAGCCCAGCATTTTTGGTTGGCTTTTCCAGCTTTTTACCAACTGCAAAGTTATCACCCATCTACCCTCTGGTAAATTAACATAGACCCTGGCAGATAGGGGTTGGAAGACTAGTTTCCATTAAAAATTGGTGATTTTCAGGGTCTATGTTTATTTACCAGAGGGTAACATTCATTAACATTCATCGAAGATCATAGTTGTAATCACCACAAGCTTGCACTATTTTTCGTGAAACCATTATTCCAAGGTATCATTTTCCATTGTTGAAGCCACCCCACTTTTTTCCAGGTTTTTTTGTCACAAATCTCCATGATTTAAAATCGTTCGTCCCAAAATGGGATACTGATTTTGATCCCCGACGGTTTGGATGGTTTAAAAACCATCATTGGATGCTGATCAAAATGCTAAAACCGAATCAGATTTTGAGCTGGTTCCAAAAAAATCACGACAATCCGGAAATATATCTCAAACTCTAGAATAAAACTTCACTTTTTTGTAAATATATATCACAAAAAACATATCCCAATTATATCCCATTTATATTGGTTCTTAAAACCATTTTTTTTGGTAGAAATACTCCACATGACTTGCTGGTGCTACACCATTTTCACCGAGGAAGGCGTATTACGCCAGCGTCCGTGGGTCGGGATCCCATGAATTTTAAGCCGCATCCCGTCCGTGGGAATCCCCAAGTCACCATGGTTGTTTCAATACTAAGAGATAGTCTAAGTTTGGATGATAAAATCAATGGGAATTTCAGGATCCTAAAATGGAGGTACGTTAGTACCAGATAAGTCCATATTTTTGTGGGGATATTTCCTTACATAGGTTCCTAGAACGGCCATTGATAAAATTGGGGGGTATCCCCATTTTAAGACATCTGAAGATGTGGCTTGTGTGTATGGTGATACATGTATGTTTGTTTGTTTTTTTCACATGGAAGTGAAGCAATTACTAACTTGGATGCATATATTCAAGCACCATCTGGGTAGGAATCCTCAAAACAGAACAGTGGGGACGCTAACAGGTGGATATCCTACTGGGAGCTGAATGAATTTTAAGCCCGGTGATCCGAAAATAGTGGTTGTAATAATGGTTGGGTAAGTGTTGATGAATGGATGGTTGACTCTGTTTCTTTGATCTATTGAATAATATTGAATTTATTCATCCACCGACCTGTCTACATATTCAGCTTATAAAGCGATTTTGTACCTTTCCACATCTTTCCACTACCGATTTTCTGTTTTCTGTCCACTTATGATTTTGTTGTATCGTACATATGCCGGACACAACTTACCTTGTACTTGGCTAATCTCGGACATATGCCGGACATTGATATATATCATGATATCCCTGTATAGATGTTTGGATGTCTTGGGTATACACGTTGTTTACCCTCTGGTAAACTAACATAGCTATTGAAAATGATCAGTTATAGTTGATTTACCTATTATAAATGGTGATTTTCTATAGCTATGTAAACGTTTACCAGAGGGTAGTCTTATCGATTGATCTTCCTCCTGAATGGATCATCCTCAAGTCAACGCTGGTATTACCCATGTTTTCTACGTGATGAAGTCCCGGGGGCTTCGCTACTTACCGGTTTTCTTACCGGTTTTTATCCACCAAAAGCAGTAAACATGTACTTTTTACACTCCAATTTTGATTGGGACCTTATATATATACATATGATATAATATATATATACACAGTATATTAATTCCCATTCTATTCCCATAGTATTCCCATGATATTTCTCTCCGCGAGGATGAAGCTGTGAAGGAACTGCCGCGGCCAGAGGACTTTGAGGAGCGTGGGCTGCAGCAGTTGAGCGATGGAGGTGTCCTAAGTCATGGGGGTACCACCAGTTATTATCAATTATTTGTCATGTTTTAAATCATTTTCATTTTTTTTGTAATTTCAAAAATCATTTTAATGTTCTATTTGTAATTGTTTAAATCATTTTTAGCTTCCCATGATAAAATTTATCATGAGTTTTGGGGTGATTATATGGGATTTTCCACGATAAACACCAGGAATTTCCACGGGAATATCCCCTCACGACGTCCGACTTTCACGCCCTTTGTTGGTGGATGTAACCAACGATGACCAAGAATTAATTGGGGATATCAACAATCAGGAAGAACAATCCACGAAACATACCCGGCCTGGTAAACGTTAACAAAAAACTATGGAAAGACCCACCATGCTATTAATGGGAAAACCATGGGAACATCATGGGAAAATTGTGATTTATATGGAAATATTCACAATTTTTTAAAGGGTAAATCAACTAATTATGTCTATGGCCATTTTCAATAGCTACTATGTTTGTTTACCAGAGGGTAAGTTCTGTCAGCTGATTTTTAACCATCAAAGCCATACCCCGTTAGTCCTGCAATCAATGGCCATGCAACAGGAACCGATTGATTGGAGGTACCTACCATATATAAGGCCCATGTTTCATGGTCCCCACAAAATATGGCCCAAAATATGGTACTAACGTACCTCCATTTTAGGATCCTGGAATTCCCATTGATGAAATACTAGTTGCTTGATAGGTGTCCCATATGGGTTAATTCGCCCTTTGCCTGTACACTATAATCTGCAACGCCTCAGTACAATTATAATTACTTCCTTTTCATTGTATAGCCACTCCCCATTCTTGTTTTCATAGAATTGGATGATGGGAAATTTTACAGGAAAGCCCTATATTTGATGGTAAAAACCATGGTTTCCTGTAGATTTTCCCTTAAACCAATCCATTCTTGTTTGGGGAGGAAGGATCTTCCACTGCGACAATGTCTTTAGTTGTCGTCAGATTCATCCCTATACTCATATTGCTTATCCCAACAACCGGGGCAGTATAACTCCTTGCCAGAACCAATCAACGAGGGTATTTTTAATGGTTCAGTTCGATCCTTCCGTTAAGGACCTGTCTAATAACCCAGGTGATCGAAAGTTTCCGATTTGCGGGTTATCCCATCTATACATGAGGTATCGATATGGTTACTAACACTATAGTTGGGATGCAATGTATATATACACATTATAATATATATACACATTATACACTATATATATAATATTATAATAAATGTATATACATATATATATATAATATTATTATATTATTTTATATTATATTACATTACATTATATAACATTATATTTTATTATTTAATAATATATAATGATAATAATAATAAATATATATATATATATACATTATAATATATATATATATTATATTATATATAATATATATATATATATGTAATGTATATATATATATATATCTATATCATATTTATATAATACGTATGTCATGTATGTATATATCATATTTATATAATATATATGTCATATATAATATTATGTGTATACATATATATATCTAATATTATGTGTATGTTATATATATATGTATATATTGTATCACATATTATATACATTGTATTATATATTAGATATACTATATTATATATATTTTATCACATATTACATATATTGTCATAAATCATATCCAGTTATATCCACGAGAAGACACATGATAGGAATTTCATGCAACTGTGCAACCAATTATGTTTTATAGCCGCAATATAATATCGGCATTCTGCAGTTGTATATAATGGTGATTACATAGCGGGGATGGTTGGCTATTCTATCCGAAATCAACTATAAAACATATTTGTTTAACCACCAAACAGGGGATAAGTTGAGAACTGATGATTGGTTGATGATTGATTAATGGTTGATTGGTCAATGTAGGGGGGTGTTAACTGCCCTTGCTTATTCAGGATCATTATAGCCGATGATAGGATAACATATTGGTCAACCAGTATAACAGGATGGGATCAGGGTATTTTTGATGGCTCAGTTATGGATTTACATCATTTGCTGACCACTACTCTACAGTGAACCACGAGAAAATGATGATCTCGACCATTCAACCATGTTTTTTTGGGGCACCCCGTCACTCAGAAACACCGTGACCCCTTTCAAGGAAAGATCCCCCGTACCAATACATGAAATCTGTTGGGGCGGGTACCCAGTGGAATTTCATATGTTCATTTCATTTGTTTCGTGTACTTTAGGTGCTACGTGAGTTTTGAAAAGTAGATATCTCATAGATCTTATTTTAAGGTCTTCAAACCTGACTCTTGGATACTCTCGGCATGATGTCTTTTGACACTTGACGACCCCCAAACGATGCTTATTTTTGCCCGAGCACCACTTGCGCTTCCCGGGCTGGGAACATCAACGATCGGGCTCCAAAACTGCCATTAGCTATTTGGGGGTTTCCTTAAATGGGGGTATCCCTTAAAAAGGTGTTTTTTTGGGATTTTCCATGGGAAAATCCCATTGCCAAAAATGGATGATGATTTAGGGGTTCCCCCATGGCTATGGAAAGCCCCAATTTATTGGATGATCGTCCTTTGGCGCTCGGGGTCCATCGCCCTTTGGGATAAGCAGGAGCCTTTGGCTCGACTCACGTGAGGCGAATTCTGGGTTTGCAGAGGGAAGATTTGAGACGATCTTCGTTCGGAACACCCAAAGTGAGAAAAAAAAATCAGAATCAAATGAATCAATCAGATTTTATTCAGATTTACTCAGATGAATAAGATCTAGACCTTAGCTTTGGGTAACGTGGGATCCAGTTGTGGATGGAGGATTGAGATCTTTCCCGAAAAAACTGACCCTTTCCAGGGCTGAAATGCTATAGATAACCTTGGTCCTTGGTGACTGATAAAAACTGATGAACAATGGAGAAACATATCTCATACCCTCTGGTAATTTAACATAGCTATTGAAAATGACCATTTATAGTGGATTTTCCCATTAAAAATGGTGATTTTCCATAGTTATGTTAGTTTACCAGAGGGTATCTCTGTTGAAACAGTCTTGGAAGGATGGATGTCTTAGGTTAGGCGCTCTTTTTTTGGAGCGGGGAAGCACGTTGGCGTTGGGAGGCTTGTTATGATCGTGAATCATTTTCAAAAAAAAACTAGGCCCTAAATGATTGACCAATCATTTGAGGGCTGTGGACTATAGCAGACATAGTTCTTAACTGGTTGGTGGTTTGGAACATTTTTTTAAAACAAATCCATATATTGGGAAGAATATGTTCCAAAAAAAATCCATATATTGGGATGATTATTCTAAAAGAATCCATTTTTTTAAAAAATATGAATCCTCCCAACTGACGAACTCATATTTTTCAGAGGGGTGGCTCAGGCTTGCTGTAAATCTTGGGGGTGGCAGTTACACTTACGAAGGGGGGTTAGATCCCAACGAAGGTGGGTTTATACCGATGGTTGTACCCATGAACTACCCCAAACTGCACCCCGCACCCCCCCAAGTAGGAGGGATAACATGACTTTAGCTGTTCTAGGCAAAGGAAATGGAATTCTTGCAAGATAAATCAGCATAAGTTAGCGATTACTAGATTACCCTCTGGTAAACGTTTACGTAATTATGGAAAGATCCGCCATTTTTCATGGGAAAGTCCACTATTCCTATGACCATTTTCCATAGCTATGCAACAAATTACCAGAGGGTACTAACATAGCTATTGAACATGGTCATTTATAGTGAGTTTTCCCATAAAAAAATTACCCTTTTCAATATTTTTTTATGTTTACCGGCGATTAAATGTGAATTGGCTTCACTTCTAAAGGGCAATAGCAGTCATACCTGAGTTGGTGCTGAGAAATCACCAACTCCAGTGAATAACCTTTAGGCATCATAGAGGATCATTGAGGTTGCATTCCAGGCAAACAGTTCAGTATGTATATATATCTATCTATGTATATATATATAAGAAATATATATATATATATATATAAGAAATATATATATATATAATACATAATATATATATATGTAATATACACATTTATATTGAAGTACATCCACACTTCTGTGGGTTATCTAAATATATATATATGTATACATCCCAAACCATTTACCAACTGGGATGCACATCTAATGAGCAGAATCCCAACATGTGAAAATTCTGGGTGACGAAAATGCATGGGCATATGGAAAATGACCGCTTCTATGGCCATTTTTTCTGGCCAAATTATCCTATTTTTTTCGTGGATGAAAAACAGAGGTTTGCATATCTTTGGGTGCTTTGAGATCCACTATCTTTGTTGTTTCTTGCTTCCATGCCATTTGCGCTGCAATAGTTCTTCATAAATTTAGATATCATAAGTATATCCAATTAGATATCCATTGTTTAAGAATTCTTGAAGAACAAGGTCAAAATATATCTTTGAATGAGTTCTGTCGGTTTAGGCTCCAATTTTGTGTCTTTCCATCCGAAATGTTCCTGCTGTCCCACCTTGCCTCCTGCAGGATTCCAACGGTGCAGGTGACGATCGAAAGTCGTTGCGCGAGAAAAGTGTTGGGTGAAGGCTGTTGGATATGTTGTTGGGATCATTTACTGATTTACCCTCTGGTAATGACACACATAGCTATTGAAAATGGACCATCTATAGTTTTTTTTTTTCCAATTAAAGATGGTGATTTTCCATAGCTATGTTAGTTTACCAGAGTATATTTGTTGTTGGGATAATTGCTGTTGTTGGGATATAGCCATGACATTGGATCGTCAAATTTTGAGGACCCATGAAGCCATGAAGCCACAGATTTTGCTCAGCGTTGACCAAGCGCATTTTTTGGTGCTACATACCCTCTGGTTATGTCAAAATAGCTATTGAACATGGCGATAGAAATAGTGGATTTACCCATTAAACATGGTGATTTTCCATAATTAGTTACGTAAACGTTTACCGGAGGGTATCTTCAACTCGTTTCCATATGATCATATGGATGATTTTCACCAACTGAGAAATTTCGAAAATCACCAAATATGACATATAAAGATATACATGCTTGGAATTTATCAACAACCATCATGGATCTTATGATATCATTCACGGAAATCATAATTTCCGTGATCTTTATATGATATCAATATTTTACATGATAATATGATCACGGAAATTATGATATCAATTGTTATGTCCATGAATGGAAACAACCTACATTTTCCTCGGGTTCATCTAAGTTTTTTTAAAGGAAATATAGTCCTTGGATGTTTGGTATCTATCCTAGGGTCAACATACAAAAAGATGTGGAAAAAACGCATGGTTTCCATTGGTTTCCCAAAATGATCTACGAATGGTGGGTTTTCCACATGTAAACGTTTACAGCAGGGCATAAGATGGTATAAACTATTATAAACTAGAACATGGGACAGAAGTAACAACAAACATTTCTTCGGCCGCCGTTTCACTTGAGATGATAGGGGGGTTATGGCGATGGGTCAAAATTGGGTACTCCGAAGACAGAAGGGGATAGCATTGAAATTGGTTACCCTCTGGTTATGACTAACATAGCCATGGTATAGATGGCCCATAGAAATAGATGGTTTACCTATAAATAGCATGGTGATTTTCCATGGCTAACTTAGTCATAACCAGATGGTAATACTGATTCAGGATGAAAGATAAGCAAAATCTTAGGGTGTCCGATGGGTCAAAAACTTTTTGATCCACAGTGGCCCACAGTGGCCCATCCCACGTGCAACTGTTGTAATATGATTACCCTCCGGCAATCAAAGATGGCAAGTGAACATGTCCTGCTCACAGATTTTACGATTTTTCTTAATCAGTGGGATTTCCCGCTGATTTCCAAAATGGTTTTCCTATGGTTTTTTCCAACTTTCATGAGATTTCCCCCGAACCGTGCCATGTTTGACGTGGTTCGCTGGCTCTCAGTGCGTCTAGCTGCTATTCCTTTTGCTGCTACGGTTCAGGTGGAGTGGGGATGGAGCCCAGTGGTGTCAGTAGGTCCCAAGATGTCCCATGGCTTCGTTTTGGGGGTAATGTTTTTTTAGGGGCAGGGATTAATGATGATTAATGGAATCAGAAAAACAGGGTATTTTTACAAAGACAGATATACTGTAACCTGGTGGCAGTGAGTATTCGAGCTTTTTCCGTATATAAATGAGTTATAAGTATATGGTTACTGACGAGTTACTGACTGGATCGTCATCTGTCAGTGGGAATCGTAGGGGAGCCAACTTGATTCCAACAAGATGCCAAGGGACTGGTATAGCAAGCCCAAGTCATAGACGAAGAGTTATGGAAACCTGGAACAGATCTGGAACACATGATCTGGTTGGTGCTTTGGAACATTATCTGGTTGGTGGTTGGTGGATATAGTGTGGCTAGTGCTTAAATAATGGTTATATGATCATATAACTAATAACTGGTTGGTGCTTTGGAACACGAAGTTTATGACTTTCCAGTTGGGAATGTCATCATCCCAACTGACGATTCGTCCATCCTTTTTCAGAGGGGTGGGCTCAAACACCAAGCAGTTAACCATTGTGAATCACTGTTAACATTTACCACTTTGCTATTGAAAATTTCCATAGAAATAGTTGATTTACCTATAGAAACCTGGTGATTTTCCATAGCAAACTGTTAAATTACCAGAGGGTATCTATATCTACCATCCTTGAAACACTGGCGGCTCTGTGTGATGTTTTTTTTTTGTTTGAATCCAAGTCAGGCGGTCTACCCTTCAGTAATTTGACATAGCTATGGAACATATGGCCCATTTATAGATTATTTACCTATTCAATAGATGGTGATTTTCGATCGTTTTTTGTATGTTTTTTGTATGTTTACCAGTAAAACCAACCCATGACTGGGAATGGTAAACATACCACCTATAAAAATTGTGATTTTCCTGGGGGATGGTGCGTTTATGGATGTTTATGGTCATATGTGAGATCACCAGAGAGGAATGAAGTGTCACTTTTTGAGTGCATGAATAGTCGTTGAGAGGACCCGAAGTTTTGTAGAGGTCCGAGAAAGGTTGGAAGTCTGCGTATCTGAGAAGTCCGACTAGTAGGGAGAAAGCTATGATGGGGTGTCTTAAAATAGGGGATCCCCGAGTCACCGTGGGTTTCAATTCACTAAAATGGTTTAATGACTTGGATGATGTCAAGGGGGTACCCCCTTGGCCCCTTGACTTCGGAAACCTCCATGAAACCAGCTCTGTGCTATAGTCTTGGAAACCCTAGCAACTTGGACATAATTAAATATGAAGTAAATCATATTCTTGGGTATATATATATATAATATCAAACATATATGTCAATGTCATATCATCCTTCACAACCGTGAAGCATCCTGGTGGCACACGATGAAACAAACGGCACCGTCCAACCACACCACCGTCCCCGGGGTCCCCTGGAGCGCAAGCAGAGGTCATGAGTAAGCGTCCCCTGGAGGAGGATACCCCGGGGATGGCTCGGGGGCGTTCTGGAGATCCCCCAAACTGGGCGGAAAACGGGTGAAAACAATCTACCCTCTGGTTTAAACTAACATAGCTATGGAAAATCACAATTTTTAATGGGAAAACTCACTATTTCTATGGCCATTTTCAATAGCTATGTTAAATTACCAGAGGGTAAAGTTCAACTGGGAATTAGAGATTTTTTTGAGATTTTAAAAGCCACACGTATCCACATGAGAATTTTTTAGGTTGAAGATAGAGCCAGTTGAGCCGTTTGACCGTTTGAAGAATTCAATCCGCGAGTCTTCATCGTCTGAAGACAAGTCTGGATTGAAGCGTCAACTATGGGAAGATCTTGACAGATACCACTAGTTGGTTAATGCGCCGTAGAAGGGTCTGGCTTCTGGCTCTTTTTGGCGCCATGGAAAAACCTCGAGCGGTTGCCAACTTCTGTGTGGCTTCTGTGTGGAGAAAGATGGCGAATGGGGATTGCTTGCGTTTGAGGACACCAAGTTCATATTGTTGCTTATTTTGATTGGAAACGTGATCATCATGATAACTCAGCCAAAGATGATTTCCAGTTTCTGAAATATTGTGATTTGCCCGGATGACGTTTTATTCCAGGAGATTCATTCTTTAACTCACTTTGTTTCAGCTTGTAGAACTGTCATAATTCCGCCAGATAGATTGCTGGTGAAGTTTGGAAACCAATGGAATCAGAAGAACTGGAATATTCAAACCTAACTAACCAGCTTTTTGGTTGCTGGTTAAAACATATTACCCTCTTGTAAAGATCCACCATTTTTGATGGGTAAATCCACGAACTGTCTATGGCCAATTTCAATAGCTATGTAACAAATTACCAGAGGGTAAGCCATGTTAAAACTATCATAGGCTGTATCCCATCAAATCTCAAGAAATTCCAAACTGTATCTCCATTGCATCCCATTAATTGGGATCCTCAGATGGAATATCCCAGTTAGATATGGCTTACCCTCCGGTAATCAAGAACAATCGTCATGTAAAATTCTATTTATGAAATATTTAACCCACTATTTGGTGGTAATGGAGTAAACCCAAAATGAAGAACCATCCCTAATCTTGGTTTGTACCATCAATAATACTCCTATCTAAGAATCTAGGATGATGTAAAATCACCCCCAAATGCTTTGTTAATTGATATGGTTTATTTTTGGGTTTACCATATTACTTCCTAGCTATGGAATATCACCAGTTTCCATGACGGTCACTGATCTATAAATCTGGGTCAATTTCATCACGACCGAAGCCTGTTCTTCCGAAGCCTGGAATCATGGTTTATTTTAGGGAACTCATTCCCTTGAATGGCCGAACTATTCAGGTTAGTGAATTATTACAATTTACCCAGATGGATGATAAATTGGCAATTTTGATATACCCTCTGGTTATGACTAACATAGCCATGGTATAGATGGCCCATTGAAATATTCTAATAGGAGGGTACTTGGTTTATCACCACTGGAGCGGTCCAAAGTCTGTGTCCTCCTTTTACTCCGTCTCCAGGAGGTAACCAGTGTTGGTCAGGCGAGGATGTCGGAACACACGACTGACGCCATGGAGGTTCCAACAGTTCAACAGAGATCAACAGGGCTCAAACAACAAAAACATGTGGGGGGCGTGATTCTCCGATGTTTTATGAAACGTGGCAATGAACTCAGTTTGGCTTGGGGTTTTCTTGGGCCATGTTCGACTGGAGGGTCTCCGAGTTAGCCATCACAGAGCGAGTGATCCGAAGGTTGGATGTGCAGTTTACGCAACAAAACTGGGGGGCTTTTTGGCACAAAAAATGCACAATCCAAAGCGGATGGCTTAAGCAGCAGATTTCACGGAATTCCAAGGTTAGGAGATGTCGCGGTTCGGAACTAAGGGTGTCCATTTTCCCTTTGATTTATAGGGAGCCAGTTGGAGCTATGAATTGAGTTGTCCAACCGCATGATAGATTACCCGCTGGTGATTCAACATACTCGTAGCTATAGAAAATCACCATTTTATATAGTGGGTAAATTATAGAGCTAACTGTGCCATGTTCATAGATAATGAATCATGATATACAATACATGACAATACAGTATTGTAAAATGCTATTTATGATGCATGATGAATACTAATGATATATATATATATATGAATATGAGTTTCCAACCACATGATAGAAATAACAATAGTAATAATAATAATAATAATCATCATCATCATCACCACTATGCCCCTCTCCAGGGCCCGAGGCCTCCCAAGGTTGGGAACGGCGGGAGCTGAGCTTTGATGATTTCACCACTGAAAAATGGGGTATGACTGGGATGACAGCTGTGATTTAACTTGGAACATGATGGTATTTTAATTGGTTAATGATTGGTATTTTGGTTAAATCATTTAGATCACAGTTAAATCACTTAACATGATTGTAAGCTTACATCTTAAAATAAATCAGGTTAGTGATTGGTATTTTAAGATGTAGGATAGTATTTTGCTGGGCATTTTGATGGGAGATCAGTTGGATCATCAGTAGGTGGTGCCCCTGTTCATCGGCCAGGTGTAAATCACTAGGGGAACTAAGGTGGGTAAAATGATGATGAAATAACTCCGGTTAGAGGCTTAAAAATATACAGAAGATGGTTATATAATGTTATATAATGTTATATAGATGGTGACATATATATAGATGGATTTTAAATGATTTTAACATAAACCCACCAACATACTTAGAAAGCAGCGTGTACCAGCTGCTTGAGGTGGTTCAACCAACAAAAACAGTGGCTTTGCTGAGCCAGACTGGATGGGACAAGCATAGATGGATATGCAACACAGAAAAAAACATGTACCCAACAACAACTTTACACTTTTCTCATGTTCTCGTTGGCTTTTCCAATGGGATTTCTACCATGTATATGTTTTGTGTTCATTTTTTTAAATAGCCACTCGCGTTGGATAACGGTTGCCCCAAAGGTTAAGACCAACAAACGGAGTCCCATGATTTAACAATCGGGGTTACCTTGGATGGATAGTTTAGTACAACTTATATGGAGCTTTCCTAAGATAGGGCTACCGCGGCTACCCCCGGCTACGTCAGATGACTTAGTATAGCTTAACAACCTATGGTGACGACTGGGTATCCATGACTTCAGAAACGTGGAAAATATGGAGGTGTCCTAAAATGGGGCTACCCCCAAATCATCCATATATTACATATATGTTAATGGGATTTTCCCTGAAAAAAAAACACATCCATTTTGTGTACCTCCTCCATTTTCAGGAAACCTCCATATTTATTTGGTTTCACCTTGCGATGGATATCTAAAATTGGGCAGCACCGCTTCGAGGCCTACAAGAACAATGACTTCCTGAACTCGACTGAGGCCCAAAAAAAGCCCAGCGGATATATTGACTGGTGGATAGACAAAACACATCAAGCTGGCTAAAAAGCCAACAACGAACCATGGGAAACCTTGTGGATGGATATTTTCGTACTGCACTTTCATCATTTGATGTAAATGGACACACACACACATAATTATACATATACTAACCAGTTTTTTTCAAGGTGTCCAAAATTGAGACTGAAACGGCAGCAATATCTTCCGGACATGATTTCTTCATGGTGATTTTGTGATGACACATTGTGATTTTAACTTGAAAGATGGCACTTTTGATGGGGATTCTTTGTCCATGAACTGGGCACATTTTGAGATATTCCTGCTTCAGTTTCAGAAAATTCACACTTTTCCAACAACTATCCAGTTTTTTTCGGGGAGATACTGTACTCATCTGTATTCAACATGTCAACTATCCAAGCGTGAGCCACTTGGGAGATACACTCTGGTAATTTAACATAACTATGGAAAGATCCACCATTTTTCATGGGAAAATTCACTATTTCTATGACCATTTTCACTAGCAAACTGTAACACATTACCAGAGGGTATACCAAGCACGGTCCAAATGGCCTTTCGGGACTGGAGGCGCGGCTCATTCGCATCATGTGTGAGCTCGAAGAACCCAAGGCTGGTGGACGGCAGAGTTCTGTCGTGAAAGTATGCACCCTTCGGTAATTCAATAGCTAGCTATAGAAAATCAACATTCTTCGATATTTTTTCGTAGGTAAGTCATCATAATAACCATAAATCATATAGATGGACCATTTTCCATAGCTATATTAAATAACCAGAGGGTAGCTCACGTTGAGGTCGACCCACAAGAAGATGCAAAAGTAGCATCCTGAACATGTTCTATATTTGTTTGGGGCGACAAGAATGGTTGGTATAACCCACTTATATTTTAGTGGAACTATCCCTAGTTGTATGGTTATATATATATGGATGAATGGCAGAAACAAACATGGGGTGTTGTGGGCTGATACTGTAGGGCATCCTCAGAACTCCTCGGCTACTAACTTGGTAGAGCTTTAGAGGCTGGTTGGTTACACCTTTGGTCAGGGATATATTCTGAGATGGTGTATTTATCAAAGTGTATATATATATAACTCACATAGTCTTTGAGAAATATGAGAATATATGGTTGGTTACACATTTGGTAAATATATATATATATATATATATCCGAGAATTCCAACAAAATCTTTACAATTTACTGGTTTCTAACATTACGGATGAGAGTCTTGAGCTTTCAGAATGAAAAGGACTAGAAACATCTTGAAGCTGCAAGACGTTTGGTATCTAGGAGAGAACGGGGTAAGCTCTTTTACCAGAAACACCCTGGCTGGCTGGTTGGTTATCTCACAGCCAGAGGTTTCAGTCCATGCCGAGCACCAATTCAGTGCATGGGAAAGAACACAGACGCTCAAGACTGGCAAGCGTGCCAGAGTATATGACACTCTTGCATTCCCATATAAAAACCATTATCATTATATTATTAGATATTATTAATATATTTATATTCTATCATAGTTATTGTGTTTTCCTGTTTATATCAAGTTACGTTACATCGGCACAATCAATCATTTGCTTGAGGGCCTTCGCCTGAACTCTCCCCTGGCATGCTGGCTAGGATCGTCTACGCACCGAAGGAGTGGACAATATCGTCGGCTGGGCCCAGTGTTTTCGTAATGGGCCCGGAGCCTTCTTTCGAAAAGGTTCGTTGTGAGAGCCACATGTTTGGTACGGAAGTAGGTCATATCCCGTTCCGCTTTTGTGAAATCTCCATTTAACGTTGCTGAAATCATCATTCCATGAGTTCATTTAAAGGACACGTGGAAGCAAACCATTTTTTTTTTCCCTTGGGCTTTCATCCATTCAACGTCCTATTCGTTAAAATCTCCATTTTCGCTAGCGAAATCTCCATGTTTGCAGGTGAAATCACCTATTTCTGCAGTTGAGGTGATGTTCTTTGGTTCAGCACGGGCGAAGCCAAGAGATCAGTACGAGGTTTGCCGGCGATCTCTGGAGATGGTGTGACCATTGGAGCGGGGGAACTGCTTAGCTCCAGATGTGCAAGTTGCTTCATAACTTCAAGGCTCAACTTGCTTGGATTTACATGGATTTACGATATCTCGAACTAGCTAGATGGGAGATGATGGGAGGATAAACGGAATATCTCGAACTAGTTTTTTTTTGGAGGCCCGGTTAACCAACGAACATTTCACTGGCGGGGTTTATGGAATAATCCTCTCTCCCTATTTCTAAAACACCCTCCCAAATGGTAAACACGGTGATCTATCTTTATTATTGCGTTTTTTTTTGTATTAGGGTGCCCCTAATATTACAGTGAAAACCTTAATACTAAAAATAAAAGCTCGATTTCAAATTTGATTAAATCCCTTATTAAAATCTATATAAAATATTGCCAAAAACTGGATTTCGAAGCTTTCCCCTAATATTCCAATGAAAACCTTAACAATAAAAATAAAAAACAACTCGATTTCAAATTTGATTAAATCCCTTATTAAAATATATATAAAATATTGCCAAAAGCTGGATTTCGAAGCTTTCCCCTAGTATTCCAATGAACATCTTAATAATAAATTTTAATAAACAACTTGTGAGATGGGACCCTAATAAAAAACCTCCAGGTGGCAATCTATTTTTATTAGTAGGGGGTTGAACCCATTGTTTCACGATCCTGTTCTCCTATTGATTCTCAATTACCACAATTAAGAATCCATTTGTGCCCAACCAAAAAAAAAACGGAAGTGCCACACCAATCCTATTTTTTTTAAATTGGGGGAGCTTTAGTAATAGGAAGAAGGGATTAGTTGGTTTGAAGGTACAAGACAATACAGGTGGGGTATTGCTATGGGGTATATATTGCTAAATTATATGTGGTTTCTTATTGGCCCCAGGTTCTTTTCCTGTTCTTATTATCAATCCTGGGTCGAGGTTTCCTATGAAGACAATACGCAGAGCCATGTCTGACCCTGTGAAAAAGAGGATTTTTGATGGTAACTTGCTCAATGGGTTCACATCCATCTCTCTCTCTCTCTCTCTTCATAGTCTAGTAATATACATACATGTTAGAATTATACATATATATATTTATAATGATAAATAATTATACATAAGTACAATATAGTTATATATATATATATTATATTCTCATCAAACAGACAAAGACTTCATAATCCATGTGCCAAAGATCAGCTTCACGGCTTGCTGTTTTTTAGGCGGCAGTGAAAGAGGCGGAAGCAAAAGTGGCAGCCAGTCCTGGCGGCCCAGTGGTTGGTTTATCCAATGGATTGTGGCTTAACTGTTGGGTTTATCGAGATGAAATTATTGAGTTACCATAATCTGGTTGGTGGTTTGGAACCATGGAATTTTATGACTTTCCATATATTTGGAATGTCATCATCCCAACTGACGAACTCCATCATTTTTCAGAGAGGTTGAAACCACCAACCAGTTACTATCGATATTTCTGGGGGAATATATCATTGGTACAATTATGATTTTTTCATGATCTTAATCTTAAGAGCTTTATTGTAGTTGTAGTGTAGAATCAGCGCAACAATTGATATAGTTAATCAACTTACATGAGTGATTGATGAGTGATTATCAGAACGGAGACAAGCATCATACGCCATAAACCAGAAATATTTTGCCCAAAATCAATGGTATAAAATCAGAAACAACAGCCTGAAGACCTGGATGCGGCCTACAGCTGTGGTATTTCCACTGTCGTGTCTTATCCGACTATCAAAGTATCAAAGATTTCCGCAAGACGAAAGATGGCTGGTAAGAACCAGCTGCCCTCCACCCAGTGGTATTGGGGCCCCTCCTGCACCACCTTGGATGGTGGAAACCCACCACTGAAAAACGGGGCAGGATTTCGCTGGCCGCTGGCCATCATCCACTGTCAAAGAGATTCATTCATATTGAGAGGACACAACGTTGATCAATATTGAAGTTATTAGGTTAATTGATGTTAATTGATGTTAATTGATGTTAATTGATGTTAATTGTCTTATTCCGGGGTTTGGCCTCTTGGTCTCTTGCTCAGTGGCAATTCGGTCCTTTTGTACAACACAAGCTCGACAGCTGCAAAATGTGAGTCAAACTAACATAGTTTTTCGCCAAGACAATAATTGATAACGTGACAACCAGTCATGATTTATCGATTAATCAATCAGTTCATTATACCCTAAATCAATTTCATAGATTAAGTCCAGAGTTTTGTTGGCAAAACCATCGTATTTGCTTGTAAAATCACTGCTCACACCACCATCATTGCTAGTTAAACCGAGTTAAACCATCATTTTTCTGTGATGCTTCCCCTATTTAGACCCATTTTGGGGCGTGCCGAGACCCTGGCGATGCGAAGTTGGCATCTGCCCTTTCACGGCTGAAGAAGCAAGAGTTCTTGGCCGGGCTCCCCAGTGACATGTGGGGTTTAACGTGGGGTTTCATGGGATTTATGTAAATTTACCTATACCCTCCGGTGTCATCGTAGCTTTCTGGAAAATAAGCCATCTACATAGTTCGATGATGCCAGCTATAAGCCTCCTGTGGGGGGATGTCCCTAGCCAGATTTGATTATCAAAGGTACTAAAAATCAGCTTGAATGGTGCCCCACAGCTAAGTTGCTTCACAAGCAGCAAGACATGGTCTGGTTGGTGGTTTCAAACATTTGGATTATTTTCCATTTCATATATGGGATGTCATCCCAACCCCATTGACGAACTCCATCATTTTCCAAGATGGTGAAATTGCACCACCAACCAGTGGTTATGGTGATCACAAACATAGTTACACGGGTTAGTAAACCAACTTATAACATCTTATTGGCATCACTTTGTACCAATGCAGAAAATGGTCATTTCTTGGTGTTGACCCGGCCCATTTTTGGGCGGGGCAGACATTGATCAACCCGGGTTCGTCTGACTTGCAACGACGGGATTACCCTCTGGTTGTTTCGCATTGCATATAGTCATATAGCTATCTAAAATGATGATTTTCCATAGCTATGTGAAATAAACCAGATGGTATTTTAGATTTTCCAGATGATTTTCCAGATGGTATTGCCATATGATTTTCCAGATGGTATTTTAGAGCATGCATCCTTCCTGGACGCATGTTGGTTGAGAGGGACATTCCCATATCGATCTCGCTGGATTCTGTTGCGAACTGGTGGCCAAGCCCCGACCCCACCATAGATGATGCTGAATATCTAAAGAGTGAAACATCTCACAACAAGTTGCCGGGTTCCATAATTGTACTCTCTGATGATTTAACATAGCCTTGGAAAATCACCATTCCTGATAGGTTTTTATCATCATTTTTATCATCTACAAATGGGCCATTTCCATAGCAAACTGTTAAATCACCAGAGGGTATACTTCATTCGGATCAGTGGGGCGATAGCCTTACTTGATGGCCTTATCCAGATGGCTGGTGCTGGTTTCCAAATCATTTTGTTGAGGCTATTTCATAATGGATAAAGATGGACATATCCTGATACCAACGTCCCGATATCGGATATCCACAACGGATTATGGATGATTATGGTATTTCACAATGGATATGAACTATGGTATATATAATTTATAATATGGATATAATTTATTATGAAATCTCATTCCCTTTTGGTATGCATAGATTCATAGTATCACCACGATAGTTCATATTGAATGATCATGTGGATGGTGCCACCTGTTTGTGAAATCGCTATGACCTGCCACGACCTGATCCACAGGGTGCCATGATATGCCATGGGGATGGGAGATTGCTGCAATTTCTACTGTTGGCGAACGAACATAGGGATAGCAATTCATCGAACTAGTATTCATGAGGAGAAAAGAAAAACAAGAAACACAACTGGGAAGCACGTTAAGGGTCGAAGTCTTAATTTACTGGAGGGATTTTTTGGCACAGATGGAGGGATTCAAGCAACAGGTACCAAGATTTCAGATGTATCCAAGCACTACTGGCCTCAGATAAGTAAACTCCCCAACTGGGGATGTTCGATGATTTGCGACATGAGTATGGATCTAAACCAGCTATGAATACAGAATCTTGTGCATGGTTTTTGTGCATACCTATAGATTCCACGCGTATTTTTCTGGGACATGTCACATATCTTGTGTGCCCCTTATGCTTCATCCTGCAAGATTTTCCGAAACCCGCAGCCGCAACAATCCGAAAGCCGCGCTGGGTCCGGTGCGGTGAAAAGCCATGGGAGGTGAATCTGGGAGAATACTCCAGCTATATGGGCCGATCATATTCTACTTATTATGGTAATGGTAACATTATATGGTTTATCTGGTAATCATGGGAATTCTATGGTTTATGGTAGATATAACATGATATAACTATATACTCTCTGGCAATTTAACGGTTTGCTATTGAAAATTGCCCATAGAAATAGTTGATTTACCCATTAAACATGGTGGATCTTTCCATAGTTATGTAAACGTTTACCAGAGTGTACTTCTTGTGGTAGGTATTTTTCCGGCATCACTTGGTGCTGATTTTTTGAAGATCACCCTGGCTCCAACTCCTCAGTCGGACCACTGGGACAGTGGCACAGCGGGTAACTTTTGGGACATCTCGACATGCTTCCAGAGCGGACAGCCCTAAAAGTTCCCAGCCAATCTACCCTCTGTTAAACTAACAGTTTGCTATTGAACATGGCCATAGAAATAGTGGATTTACCCATTAAAAATGGTGATTTTCCATAGTTTTTTGTATGTTTACCAGGCCGGGTATGTGAGAAATTCCAAAAGGCATCCCACGTTTTGGTTTGGCCTTATAGCTTAGAAGAGACGATGTGAAACGACACCAGCTGGACACCAACTTGATGTCGAAATTCCCGAGGTACTTCAGCCAATCTGGAACTCTTGAAGAGTCATGTAATGTGGGAAACCAAGTATATTCACTCTGAGGATTGCAAATATCAACACATCTCTATGTATACAGTATATATAATACATATATATATACATATATACATATATACATATATATATACATATATATATACACATAATATATATATATATATATGTATATGGATGAATCATGATGAGTTCAATGGGATTTAGTGGTGATTTGATGGCATTTGATGGTGATTTGATGGGATCATATGATGGGATTTCGTCTGGATGAATTTCATGCTGCGACCTCATCCGCAGCCAAACTTTTTAGGTCAAACAGGAAGATGGACAGAATATGGATAGGATGGATGACATATGGAGGTTTCCGAAGATATTTTGCTACCCCCAGCCCCAGTCATCATCCATTTTTGTTTGGGATTTTCCATTGTAAATCATCCTGAAATGGGGTAGCCCTATTTCAGGACACCTCCATATGGATCAACTATGGATATTTATCTGGTTGGTGCTTTGGAACATTTTTTATTTTTCATAATATATGGGATAATCCCAACCCCATTGACGAACTCATATTTTTCAAGATGGTTATTGCACCACCAACCAGTTATGGATGTTGGGTCTATGTCCACTGCTGGGTGATACATAAATACTTTAAAGCGTCCCTTGGAAAATTGTCGCTACCAGGGGCACCATATACCGTGGTGGTCTACAAAAATGCCATCGCCCCTTGCCGAACTTGGGATTAGACTCAGACCCGCAAAGGCATGGCGCTGGGCCTCGCAAAAAGTATGACCTGGGTTTGTTAGTCTGTGATTTGGACTAGGGAATCGAAATCGGGAATAGTTTCTTTGATCTTTTTTGAGCTTCAGCAAATCCAAGATTAGTATAGATTAGTGTGTTTGGAAGATGATTATGTTATTTGAAACGCTAATGAATGTCAGGACTTTAACGTGAGATCTTCAGAGCCAGACTTTAGTGACTTGATGTGACCATGGCCCATGCTGGGGCATGTGCAAATGAGATGAAGAACTTTCCCCTGTGGCCCATTCCACAATCGCATGGATATAGTCCATTAGTATCTATTATAGTATGATATACTGTAGTCCATTAGTATCCATTAGTATCTATTAGTATATATACACGCATAATTTCTGCATTCTTTTGCGGTCACCAGTATACTTTCGTTCGTGCGCACTAGCCGTTTCTTTTTGAGGAAAAGAGAATGACATTTTTTTGGTTGTTTTTCATTTGGTTTCACCTTTCTTGCGCGACTTCTGGGCAACAAACAGAGAATAAACATACCAAATTGGATCATCAAGACCCTTGGGAAAAAAACTGTATTTTTGCGATTTCAGTTGTGCTCATTTGTGGTTACCTTTGTGGTCACTGCTAGTGTGACAGGAAAATACATTATATACATATATATTTATATATGATATATATATATATATATGATATATATATATATATGATATATATATATGATATATATACATATATGATATATATATATCTTTATATATGATATACATATATATATATATATATATACATATTATATATGATGATATCGTTGTACCCAACCTACGTCAATTTCTCAGATCGGCACATCCCTTGGCTCGGCCATCTCATCCTGGTGCGAAAATGGTCGATGCCCTCCAGACTGAAGTAATTTAACCTTGTAATGGAAAAATCATGGAAAAATCATGGAAAAATCATGGAGAATCATGGAAAATCATGGAAAAATCATGGAAAATCATGGAAAAATCATGGAGAATCATGGAAAAATCATGGAAAATCATGAAAAATCATGGAAAATCATGGAAAATCATGGAAAAATCATGGAGAATCATGGAAAAATCATGGAAAATCATGGAAAATCATGGAAAATCATGGAAAATCATGGAACATCATGGAACATCATGGAAAAATCATGGAAAATCATGGAGAATCATGGAAAAACATAGAAAATCATGGAGAATCATGGAAAATCATGGAAAATCATGGAAAAATCATGGAAAAATCATGGAGAATCATGGAACATCATGGAAAATCATGGAAATCATGGAAGAATCATGGAACATCATGGAAAATCATGGAAAAATCATGGAAAATCATGGAAAATCATGGAAAATCGTGGAAAATCATGGAAAATCATGGAGAATCATGGAAAATCATGGAAAATCATGGAAAATCATGGAAAATCATGGAAAATCATCCATTTATAGATGATTATCCCATCTTGTCCCACTGAAAGCTAGGATTTTCCATTGCCATGTTCAACTACCAGAGGGCAACTGGGTTGATTACTCCCTATAACCGCCTTGTTTTGGCCATGCCCGTTAAATCCCAACAGTTTTCCATCATTTTTCCCCGGTTTTCCCTACTTCTTCCAGCGTTTCTCCCCCATTTTGGCCCATTTTTCCAAGCCAAAATCCATGAAACTCCCCAGGTTTGACGGGGGTCGCCGTGGGCGCCCCAGGTGATGCTGGTGGGTGGTGGCAAGACGGGGCACACCTTGGACGCTGCGGCGGTGCAGCGCTGCCACGACATCGCCAGAGCGACGAAGGCGACGGCGGAGGATCCACAGGCGGTGGAGAATGCCGTGGGAGACACGGCAGTTGGTGGATGTGGTGTGGCTAGTGCTTAAATAACCAATGGTTATATGGGTATGGATCAATACCTATTAATACAATTTTTAGGGGAATGACCATCCATTTACCAGCTATTTTGATGTTCACCAGGGGTACAAGGTTTTGACACACTGCCATATGGTTATATATATATATATGTATTTTAATGATAGTTATATAACTATAATGTATAAATAATGATAGTTAAAGAACTAATGATCACATGGCTAAATAACAAACTTATAAATAATAGTTAGCTAATGATATGAACTAGTTGTTTTGATAGCTGATAGTGATTTTTTTAATGGTGATTTTCCATTGATATCCCACCAATCATTCACTACCTCTCACTTATATTATTCTTCAAATGCATAGTTACCCTCTGGTAATTTAACATAGCTATTGAAAATTGTCCATTTATGGTGGATTTACCCATAAAAAATGGTGATCTTCCATAGAATTGATTATTGATATTCATTCCACCGGACTACATGAATTGTCTAACAATGTCGAACATGGTTGGATTAATTTTGACCGCTTTAGTGAAATTTCATGTTTGCTTTACCTAGTGATATTTGGAATCAATTGGATATGTTATAGGGTATACCACACAAATGGTGCTTTTAATAAGGGAACATGATGATTAAACAATGGATTTGGAGGTAATTACACGATTTTCAGAGAAACCAGAATTGATTATGGTGATTTCTTGGAGGATTGATGATTATCGACCAACCAAGTCTTCAAAACCTCGGTTTGTGCTTTGGAGGGAGTGTTTCCGAAGAGTTTCCGCTTGTCGCTGCTTAAATCACATAAAAACCCAAGTTTTGATGGTTCAATGAGTTCAATCCCCCCGGTTTTAGCGTTGATACCACTGATCTTTGATGATTAGTTCATCTTAGTTTGATGATTAGGGCATCTTAGTTTGATGATTAGTCCATCTTAGTTTGATGATTAGTTCATCTTAGTTTGTTGATTAGTTCATCTTTGTTTGATGATTATTTCATATTAGTTTGATGATTAGTTCATCTTCGTTTGATGATTAGTTCATCTTAGTTTGATGATTAGTTCATCTTAGTTTGATGATTAGTCCATCTTGGTTTGATGATTAGTTCATCTTAGTTTGATGATTAGTCCATCTTAGTTTGATGATTAGTTCATCTTAGTTTGTTGATTGG
>Ga0126342_10001616_pt1 | contig 32421 bp, 21 predicted proteins | sample Cyp1metagenome_FD_92528 | JGI IMG/M metagenome (GOLD analysis project Ga0126342, IMG submission 92528) | Coral microbial communities from Lord Howe Island, Old Settlement Bay, Australia - Cyphastrea 1 metagenome | ecosystem: Host-associated > Invertebrates > Cnidaria > Coral ...
CTTTCTTCTGACTCTTTCTCTTCTACTCTTCTCTCTTCTAATCTTTCTCTTCTCTCTGCCTCTGCCCTACTCTTCTTTTCATCTGTCCATATTGTCGGAAGTTTGACTTCTAAACTTCCTTCGAATATATGGGATAATCCTTCCCGTTGACTAATATTTTTCAAGATGGTTAAAACCACCAACCAGAAAAAGACTGTTTTAATTGGAACATCAAATGCATCAATGATAAAAGGAATGTTAGGCCGCGCTATGTCTATAAAATCTTGAGATGGAACCCTCCCTGGATTGGTACCCCTGTATAAATGGGCCATGTTACATTGTTATGCTAAATTACTGGAGGGGTCTCGAGGGTATGTTTTGCCATTTGTTGTTGGTCTAAATGTGTTGCGTTTCTAAATGGTTTGGATCTGATTTTAAGTAGATATATGCCATGATATTTGAAATGGGGCGAAACTCCAAATCAAGGATTATAATTTGGGGGCACAAAAAAAAATCAACGAAGCCAACGAAGGGCAACGCGGCAATCAGACCCAACAAGAAACTGATTGGGCATGTTTTTGGTGCCAAATATGTATGAATCCCAGTTCAAGAAATTGCATCCGAACGTCAGCTTTTGGGCAACATTGTATTTGTTTGGCATCCATACAGCAATTCCACGAGAATCTTGGTTGATCATCAATGCACATTTAAGATCACTTATGCCTATGGTGATTGGTTTGTCATGATCATGACCCAACTGAACCAATGAAAAATAATCCCATATCAGCTGCTAACATCATGTGGGGATGGGTGAAAACCATTCAAAACCTATGATTTTCATATTTGTGTTCATATTTGGTGTACCTATTATTCACATGTATTTCATAATTGGGGTACCTATTATTCACATGTATTCACCATATACCTATGCCCAGGCCAACGACACCGAGGCCGGAGGGAATGTACTGGCGGAGCCAATTCTTTGTGGAATTGACAAGGGCAAAAGGGTTACAATCTGGCAATCTGGTAAACTAACATAGCGATTAGCCTTCGGTGCTTCTCGTAGCCCAGCAGACCTGAAGTTGAAAGATGATCCCGTTGGCCATGTCATATGGTGAAGTTGGCAAACGGGGGTTTCCATAAATGGGGGTACCCCAAATGGATGGCAAATTATGACGACCTCATTGCGACCTAAGCCTGGAATGATGGTTAGTAAGGGAAATTCTCCCAATATAACTTTGTTTCAGGTTTGTCAATTACTATAATTTGCCCAGATGAATGCTTTATAATGGAACATGCCATTAAAAATGGATGAAAAAAAGGGGTACCCCACATCATCAGGACACCTCCAAATGGAGTAGGTCTCAGATTCACAGCCTATTTTTGTGAACTGTTCAACCATCTAAACTGGTTGGTGGCTTGGGACATTTCTTATTTTCCATAATATATGGGATAATCCTTCCCATTGACTAATATTGTTCAAGATGGTTAAAACCACCAACCATCTAAAAATAACCACTTCCCTCCATCTCCTTACTGCTCCCAGCCAGACTCACAAGGTTAAGCATTTGGTTAAATTGATCCTGGCAGTCGCATACCAAAGAACTCCCCTTTAACTCGCGCCTGCGAGTTGGGAGATACTGAAAGATACAGAATGATAACAGGATTTGTTTGAAAACAGGGCCCCACTAAATCCACTGGCTGATCATCATGTTCCAAAACTTGCAATTGCCATTTTGGGGCTGTATTGCCCTTTTTTGTTTGGCCATTTTCAGACCAGCCCAAAGATTATAGCGTTGGTAATATACACCATCTCACTTTGTTGGTGACATGGATTAATTTATATACCATCTTCGCAGATGCAAAATATGCATAAACAATCACCATTCTTGCAGGTTAAATCCTATTGGTGGCTTAAATCCCATAAAATGTCACCATTGTTGGTGAAAAATATCCATGTTTTTTTCACCATGACTCGCTTGCTTAAAACTCCCATGAACTCTTGCTATGTGCGGCCCCCCAGTGATGTGAACGTTGGTTTATAAACACCAGTAGGTAGAGTTATTTGCGTATCATAAACCATAGTTAGTTATTGGGTTTTATGTTCACCAACTTAGCTATTGGTTTTAAATTGGGTAGAAACTTATTAACTAGTTCGATCTATCACTTATAAACCATAGTGAAATTGGGGTTATAAACTGACGACCTCGCTATCGCAGTCGACAGGAGAACTTGACCAATGTGACAGTTGCACCGCTGAGTGTGGACCTCAGAAGACCTCGGGACTTTGGAATGAGACAAGAATAACCACTTTTTTCAGGAAATCATGGGTTCTCATGGGTTTATGATGGACTAAATATCATGGAGTTCAGTTTCTGATGGACTAAATATGATGGAATTCAGTTTATGATGGACTAAATATGATGGAATTCAGGAAATCGTTCACCAAAATGCGGTTAACGAATGTTTTTTTTTCGCAACACGAATGGGTTTACTGATGTCGAAAAAGGCGCTGCAGGTTGGTTTTCCAGAAAGTTGGTTGGAAATCCGCAGGGTAATCTGTTGGGATCTGGTGACTGGAATCAGTTGGCTCTTCTACGGAGGATCATCTCCTTTTTTTTACCCAGAGAAGGTATAACCCATAGGATCCATGTATGGTATATATGCTAACATTTGGGGTATATGGATGGTAAATGTTACCATATATATATAGCATACATGGATCCGATGGGTAATGATAATCCGTGAGATTATGATCCTGATGAAGCATTTTATACATGAAGTTTAAAACATGTTGGATAAATTTGGTAAGAGATTTGGAGATAAAAGCCTTGATAGAGTAAACCAAATGATAGTTGGATCATCTCCAAATAATAGGCACATGATGGTGACCCAACATTTCAGGTGAGTGAAGTATAGTAATTTACCCAAATAGATCCATAAACTATGTTTAAATTTATGGATGTTTATGGATGATATCGCTATAGTATTCATGGGGTGTATAAACCAACACACATAACTTGAAGGCACTTTACGATGTAGAAGGTCTTCGTAAGGGCTGTGCAAGGGGATATACCCCCAAGTTCTATGTCTTTATATAGTACAGTGCCTCCAGTTGAGGTACCTGAAATGGCCCTTGACAAATTATAGGAAGGGACATGGTTATTTCATTGGGAAAAGTTTGCTATTTCAATGGGATTTACCAGTTAAGTTGGTGATTTGAAAAGGCTAACTGTTGGATTTCTAGTGGATAGCTCTACTTACTAGGTAGGGTTGTAGACTAGCTTCTATTAGCAGGGCTTTCTTGTTGGAATACTGAGGCTTTTCACTGGTGACCGTGCCAAAAGTGGATGTTGATTTGAACCAGATCCCTCCGGTGTCATCAACCATGGCAAGTTGGGAAATCCCCCAAAAAAATCGTGGTTCAATGGGAAAAGAATCTATAGGGATATGTTCCATTGCCATGTGAAAAATTACCGGAGGGTAAAAATAGAATATGCAGAGATGATCCGTTGCATGTTCGGTTGACATACTGTCCAATTCTCTTGGTTTACATCCAAAAAATTGACCCAATTTGCGACAATTACTATGAAGCATCATGGATGATAATTTACCATATCCTTTAGAACTATGATAGAAATGCCAACTATGATAGAGAACTATTACATTATCCTTCAGTTATATGAACTATTTTGAACTATTGATGGCTCAGAGAAGTTTGAAAAAAAAAGTGCTACTCTTTCAACGTGGCTGCTGAGGAGTGGATCGGTGTATGCCGCACGAGGCGCAACACGGCCATTCCGGGCATGACACCGAAGGTGTACGGGCCCCTCGCTCCAGACACCGAGCCCGCCATCGAAGCGCTCTCTTGTGAACAAGCGCAACGATCGATCGGGTGGGCCGAGGAGAAAGCCCTTGGCCTCAAGCCCAAACAATTTGTGAAGATCACGCCGGGGCCGACCGGAGGCTGGCTGTACATTCATGATGAGCCAGCTGCACCGCACAACGGTCGATGATGTTGGGGTCAGCGGCACCAACTCCAAATCCATCATTACATATTATAGTTGATTTACCTATTCAAAATGGTGATTTTCTATAGTTATGTTAGTTTACTAGAGGGTACAATGCGGAAAAAAACATAATAAAAACACTATCACTATCTTTTTGGGGCGCCAGTTGTTTCAGCCAGTTTCCGCCCGCGCGGCTCAGGTTGTTTCACCACGCCCCACATGGTGGTGAGGGGCGGCAATCTCACCGTTCAGCTCGCTGAGGCCTAGCACCGTGTTGCGAACTGAGTCGAAAGCCTGGTGCAAACCATAGGAAAACCATAGGAAAATGGGGTTTCATGTGATTTATAGCTGATTTATGATAGCTAAGTTGCTGAACATTAAACCCAATAAATATGGTTTATGATACGCACATAACTATACTTACTGGTGTTTATAAACCAACAAACATTACTGGGGGGACCCCAATAACTATGGTTTATAGATGTTTATAGGTGATATATCTATAGTGTATATCCATAAATATCCATATATCTCCAATTTCACTATGGTTTACTATAGTTAATAGGGTTTATAAACCACCACAATATGGAAATAATAGGTTTTGACCCATCCCCGATTGAGAATCATATGGAATTATCATGGGAACAAAGAATGTGATCCATATTCATTTTACTATGTCATGTTTGATGTCTACTGATGTTGAACCGAACATGTTTTGGACTTTATCTTGCGACCAACCCAATGACATCATTTTCGGAGCAGTTGCGATTCAGCGCTCCATGTGAGTTGTCGTTACACGTCGTTAGCAGAAAAACTCAACATGTGTTTGGCCTTTTCTCTAGGTTTCCCCAATCCACTCCTATTCAATGTTAGGGGATGCTACAGATTTGATATATCTATAACAACGGCATAGAATTAGCAAAGGATCTAAAAAGTTGATCTATAAACCCATCAACTATAATCAAATCCTCCACATGAACCGGATTTAACCAAATTAGATGCGTCAACTTAGCTATCGTAAACGGGGCCTCGCCTAGTACCGTCTTTGGCTACATTCCATTAAAACACAAACATATCCCGCGTTTTGTGAGTTAAATCCCACCAGATCCCATTAAAATCACAATATTTCTTGGTGAAACCACCTTTTTCCCATGCTTTTTCCCATGGTTTACCACGAAAAAGATCAGATTTTTCACCAACAAATACCGGTTGGTGGTTTGGAACATTTTTTTTCCCATCATATTGGGAATAATGATCTTAACTGACGAACTCATATTTTTCAGAGGGGTAGGTATACCACCAACCAGATATTTTAAACAGGGTTCTCCTGTACTTTTCCCCATGGCTTTTCCCCATGGCTTTCCCCACGTTCTCATTGCCAGGACTTGGCTCGCTTCACCGTCGACCTGAGCCGTGTGGCGCCGGAGGGTCGGTGGCTGCATTTGGCCTATGCCTGGGAGAACGGAGGCAGGGCCCCTGGGGTGTGGGTAGGAAGTTAACCATAGGAAAACCATGGGAAACTATAAATAACCATGGATTTATAGCTCGGACACCTTTCCATGTCCCCTGGGCACGGCCGCAAAGCAGTGCCGCAGAAGACAGGATAACCATGGATTTATAAACCATAAAAGTTTAACATCTATAAACCATAGGAAATATATGGAAATTTTGGATTTATAGATGTTGAACTAAGGTTTTAATGGGAAAACCATGGCTCATCCGAGTGGAGTGGGATGATCCCTGAATGGCCTGACTTCAGACAGTCTCAGCTTTGTGAAAATTTGAGTCATCCAGATACAGGATGGTGCCCCCAAGTGATGTGAACGTTGGTTAACAGAAACCCCATGAAAACTACAGTTTAATAATGTTTAATATCTACCATAAACCATAGAATCCAGCCACTTTAAGACAACTGAACGCTATCGACTGGGGGCCCCATCCTGTAGATATTATTTGTAACTAAAGGTCCAAACAATACTACTTTGACAACAATTCTGCTGGGTTAGACTCTGAAATCTGTGTTGCTTAAGACACATTTATAGTTTATCACCATGTTCAATCAGAAAGAAACATAAAACCACTTATCACCATTTATAGTTTATCACCATTTCAATCATTTCTAGTTTATCACCATTTATCACCATTTATAGTTTATCACCATTATAAAACCACCGTTTTCCGCCCTAGAAACCACACTTTCGGGATCACTTCCACTTCCACTTCTCCAGGCATTGGCAGCATCCTGTGGCTCAACGGCACCAGTGTGGCACTGCCCATCACCACCACGGTGACGATGACCACCACCACGGAACCGCTGGATGTGAACGACACCTCGGATCCTTGGTATATTTACCTACAAAACTGGGTGATTTTTAGGGCAAATGTTGGTAAATATTACATACATGGAGCATATGGGATTGGGATACATTGGGATTTGTAATTTTAACCTTATGGTATGGAACTTAGGTGATATATGATATGATTTGATGGAACTTAATTATATCATGTTAACCATATTTGATATGATTTGATGGACATCTGGTTGGTGGTTTCAAACATGGCTTTTATTTTCCATTTCATATATGGGATGTCATCCCAACCCCATTGACGAACTCCATCATTTTTCAAGACGGTTAAAACCACCAACCAGTCATTATTAACCATCATTAACCATCATTAAACCACCATTATTTGATATGATTTGATGGAACTGAATGGAACTTGATGTTCACCATTATTGTCATTGGGATTTCACGACAATTAATGGAATTTAGTTGATATCTATGGTATATTTAACCATATGGGGATACTTAATGGGAATCTCCCACTAATCTGGGTAAATGATCTGGAAAGCCCATATGTGAATGATAGTGAATGATAACAATCTGGATAAGTCATGGCAATATTTCATGATTATAGTGACTAGTCAATGATTAACTATGATGGTGATATAGGGGGAGGGTGTTATTCATCCCCAACTGGATAGGAACTAATCCCTTGACTTTTTGCTATACCATCTGGTTATTTAACATAGCCATGGAAAATCCCTTATAAATGGAGGTTTCTAGCTGGGAAAATAATCTATAATTGGGCAATGTTCCATGGCTATGTTAAATAACCAGAGGGTAAATGGAAAAAAAAACAAACACCAGCAAAATAAAATATTGACCATGCTTTGCTGGTTATAGTGATTAATTAATGTGGATATCGATGATTAGTATAGATGTGAAATAACTAACGGTGGTTGTTATAGTGATTATTGGTAGTGGTTCATCAATAGAATGTAAGATGAATGATTCTATTGACTCTAGTGTTTTTTTGCTATGATAGTGATTTGTTGATTCATGAATAATCACTAGATAGCTTGTAGAAGACCGATCATATTAGACGAATGGCATCAAAGTTAGCCATGGTGAACATACCTGGGTGAAATGTATGGTTTTTGGTAGATATATCCACCTGGTTTAATTCTAAATGGGGACACTAAACTACCATAAGTTTATGGATTTCACCCAGGTTGATAAGTTGGGGGACCTTTATGGTAGATATAACTATGGCTTATAAAGTGGTAGTTTAATGGGGTGAAACGAAAAACCAACTTATAACTGGGGGACACCACCTTGTAATGATGAAAATTAGGAAAAGACGGGCCATATCCCATTAAAGTCCCATGAAAATGGCATTATGTATTTATTGGGATTATGGGGTACTTGACAAGTAGAGATTTGATAACTGACATACTGAATGAAAACGAATGAAAACACAATCACTATATGAACAACGATATTCTACATGGTATCGAGTGATTATTCCAAATTGTTCTTTCAATGATAATGATTTTCCCAATGACATGGGATAATGAATGCATGGCTGGTTGGTGGTTTGGAACAATTGGATTCATATTGGGAATGTCATCATCCCAACTGACGAACTCCATCATTTTTCAGAGGGGTAGGTATACCACCAACCAGTTAAAATGGAGGTACCTACCATATATAAGGCCTATTTTTCAGGCCTAAATTTCAGGGGATATACCCCCAAAATATGACCAGAAATATGGTACTAACGTACCTCCATTTTGGGATCCTGAAAAATGTTTTTTTCTAATTCAGATGACTGCACTCCCCGGATCCTCATCGTAATCCCAGAATGCCAGAGGCTAACCAAAAAAAGTGGATTTCATGGAGAGAATGGGATGTCAATGGATTGGTTTACGGGAAAAATTACAGGAAAACCCCATAGAAATCATGGTGAAACCATGGTTTCCTGGAAAATTTACAGGAAAACCCCATATTTAATGGTAAAAACCAATCCATCGAGATTCAGTTCTTTTTTTTGCGTCAAAAATGGCTGGGAAGTTTTGAGCATAATTTCAATGGATGATACGGGAGGCCATGCAGAGAATCAAAGTTATATCCCCCATAATGACCTGACTGTTCTACCTAAGCCGTTATTAGAAATCATCGTTAATTTTAGGGGAATCATCCCCAAATGGCCGAACTGAACTTTGACAAAGGGTCTGTGTTCCGCAGCTGCTGGACACAGGCCTCTATGGGAAGGAAACGGGCCGAACTATTCAGGTTAGTGAATTATGATAATTTACCCAGATTGTTTTAGTGAACTAAACCAACTTGGCTATCTTGGCGGCCCCAAATTGTATAGGAAGGTACCCGCCAAACGTGTGATAAGATCTACAGGGACTACCATTCAAAATGATCTTTTCATGGGAATATCATCTATAAATAAATGGATGAAAACAGAGGGTTTTAAGGACATTGATTCATGAAAATCTGGTAAATCTCATGTTGGTGGGTGAGAATCGGTCACGTTCAGAAGCTCTACTTGGAGGCTCTTTCAAAACACCAGGCGAGCGTTCAAAGTTCCTTCCACTTCGATCGAATATTGCCATGAAGGGCTGGTATTTGGGATGGGCATCATGTGGTTAAAGCAATGTCATGTTTACCATCCCCGAGTCATCACCATTTTTATGGGTGGTATCGACCATCAATTTTATGGGGTGATTTATGACATTGTTTTAACCACATTACTCAATTTAGAGTTCTATATATAAAACAATATCCCTTTTCCATACAGAATAGGTTTTGCAGAATCAAATTCAACTCCTTTGTTTTCTACTGTTTTCTGGAAGCCATGTTTTCTGGTACCCTCTGGTAACTTGTTACAAGACTATTGAAGCCATGATCATAGAAATAGTTGATTTACCCATTAATAGCATGGTGATTTTCCAGTTCGCAAACTGTTAGTTTACCAGAGGGTAAATCCCATTAAATCCCAGTAAATCACATTTTTTCTTCATCAAACATATAGCTAATTTCCATGAATCATCCCGCGCGGAGTCCGTAAGTAACTGGAAACCTGTCACGTTCAACTCATCCCCGAGCCTAGCGGCGGCGGGTGATCCTTTTTTCGTAAGTGGCTTAGAATTGAACTAGCAACCAGTATAGGGTATATTAATGTATATTACCATTTGGTATAGTGTATAGATGTGTATAGTATAAGTGGGATAAGTATGGTTGATACGTTTGGTGGTGACCCCCAATGTGAACATTGGTTTATAATCCCATGGCAACTAGTTCGATATATCTACCATAATTCCTAGTGAAATTAGAGTTATGTTCACCAACTGAACGCTATCTTGGGGGCACCACCTACTTATCCCACTAACTAAACCAGGGGTGTAACCTACTTGGGAGTGGCACTTCACCATCAAGTAGCTAGCCTACTGATAAACAATATTCACCAATACTTGGCCCATGAACTTTTCCCTAGCCTGCACTCTCATTCCTTTTTTGCGAGATGCCAGGATCCCCTTTACTTTACTAGCTTCCCAATGAAATCCCAATTTCCTATGATTTTCCTATGGTTTTCCAATGGATTTTGTTAATTTACCAGAGGGGCACCCCCTTGTAAGTGGCTTAGATTTACTGTTTGAACTAACCCCACTGATCAACCAGTTCTGATTCCTGGGATGATCTTCCAAGCAGATCGAATGGATGTTGAAGGAACATGACCCAGAAATGTCTCGTGTGTTTTCCATATCTATGTTAAATTATTGGACAGAAATGTCCCAGTATTTTTCCAAGTGTATTCTAACTTATATTCCAATGAAGTCCACTATCAAGTTTGAATACTTGGAAATATATATATATATATATATAAATAGATCTGTATATATACATATATACATATACATAGTTGGAATATATCTCCCACCCATATCCCATATTCCAATGAATCTCACAATTTCTTGGAACATTTTCCCTTTTTGCCACTGATTTCCCTAGCACCTGACCACCTGACGGGTCTGAAGACCGGACCCAGGACGCAGGTTCGGTGAGTGAAGTGATGGTGAATGAAACCACGCCCATTGAGGACCGATCTGTCCGTGTTTACACGGCGTAACACTTCGAATGGTTTTACGATGTGGGGTCAAACATTATGTGAATGTTGGTTTATACAGCCTTTTATATAACTATATATATACATATCAATGGGGGGTGGGATTATATAGTTTTTTTAATGGACATGACTTGAAAAATAATGACTACTGCATCCTGTGACTTGTTATGTTTGAATATATGTGTTATTTCACTTGTTATTTTTTCAAAAATTGTTTATTGGTTTACTTTGTTGATCGTCCCACTTATAAACCTGCATGCTTACTAATTAACCGTGGCTATATAGAAAGTCCCTGATTCATGGTTTATTCCAATGATAACTGGGTGAGCATAACCCACTTACCCTCTGGTAAACTTACTATAGTCACTATAGTCGTTTGCGATGGAACATCAGCATCTGAATTGTCATTTTCATCAGCTGTAAATGGGCCATTTTTTTCATAGCGATCTGTAAGAACCATTACCAGAGGCTACAGAGTTCCGAGTTACAAGGTGATCCTGTAAATCAATCCTCATTGAATCTGGAATTTGTCCATCGTTTTGTTGGCGACCAATTTCTTGATCCCCATGGGATCTTAATTTATCCACTAAAAAATTGAAGGTATGATGATTTGGATTTCCCAGAGGATGCCCTTTGGTAAACTAACATTGCTATGGAAAATCACCCTTTTGAACTTTGGAATCAATGAACATCATCTTTGCTGGTTGGTGGTTTGGAACATGTTTTGTTTGTCCAGATATTGGGAATGTCATAATCCCAACTGACGAACTCATATGTTTCAGAGGGGTAGGTATACCACCAACCAGCATAGAATATCAACATCTGGATAAATTTGAAGGACATCACGTCACGACGGGAATGATGAGAATTGGATTGGGGTTACCATCTGGTTATTTAACATAGCCATGGAAAATGGCCCATTTATAGATGGTTTACCTATTAAAAATGGTGATTTTCCATGGCTACGTTAAATAACCAGAGGTTAACTATCCCAAACGGCCGAGCTGTTCAGGTTAGTAAATTCTCAGATCAGGAATTGACAGCATTTGACAGCGTTTGGAGCTGACCAGTCACCGGTCAGTAATCGTTGGTGCAAGGTGGATGGGTTATTTTGTCTCGCCCATTTTGTTGGAGGATATCTATGATATCATGCTAAAAGTTCATACCATTCATACCTGTTTGAGGGGGAATCTAGGGTTCTATCTCATATACCCTCTGGTAAACTAACATAGCTATGGAAAATCACAATTTTTAATGGGAAAATCCACTATAAATGGCAATTTTTTAATAGCCATGTTAAATTACCAGAGGGTACATCCCATGATCAGCTTGCTGCCACCCACCCGAGGCGTCCCATTGTTCACAGTCGTCCACCTGACAGCTCAAAACTCCCTGGCAATCGCTGGAAAATCCTCGAATTTCTGCAATGATCCGCAAAAATTCTCGGCCAACAGGGGATTGTCCGTCGCCGTGTTGCAGTCACCATTAGAGTTGGTCCAATCCCCCATACACTCCGCGCATTGCGTTGGCGGTAGCTTAAAGATGCTCCTTGGAATTTGGATGTCAACAATAGAGATCATGCACCGAGACCCGGTGATATATTGAAAGAAAACATTCTCCCTGACTCCAGCCTCAATGAATTTCGCCTGCACCGAACGGTGCAGGAAATCATTTGGAGAGCTAGACAGGAGGCACGTTTGATCGAACCACGCTGGCACGAGAGGGTCAGGGGGGTAGTTTTTTGTGGCTGAAAATGAAACATCCAAGAATATTAAAGATTGTTCGTTGCATAAGTTACATACCCCTTCATATCACCATCAAAAATCACCGATTTTGGACCCAGTAGGACCCATGAAAAACGACCATAAACTCTACCAGCTTGCTTCGAAAGCCCACCTTTGGTGCAAGATGAGACTCACCTTGTATGTGGTTTGGGCTCTAAGTCCTATTTGCGTGGGTTTGCTGATGTGAGTTGATTGGGATACAATGCAACTCCATCGACGACTATTCTCGATCCAAGTTTGGGCACGTATTCATAGTCTTCAATCTTTCATGAAACATTCTATTGGATTCAACTAGTTCGTTGTCTTCTTCACATGGGTACTTAGATGGGCCATGGGAAAAACGCGATTCCTGGTTAGTAACTGGGGATATAACCCACAAAAAAATCCAATGAAATCATCCCAAGATGTATCCCTGTTGATCAGAGAACCCAGAGCCCGCCAAGCATCTCAGGTGATGCTTAAGGAGCTAGGGTTGCTTCCTCTTGAGGGATACAGCTTGCTTGCCCTGTTCGACTATCACGGGGTCTTGGATCTCAGCTTCAACGAGTCGCTACAAATCATCAAGGAGCTTGATCAACGTGGGCTGAAAGTTGGTTGTCTGAGTTACTGCCGGGCTGAAGAAACAGTGCACAATTCTCATCAGTTTGTGCAGCGCCTCAGCCAAGCTGCAGGTGTAGCTGTGCCATTTGTGGTGTCGCCCCGCCCGCTGCGAAGGGATTGTCGTTACCGCCAAGACTGGTCAAAGGCAGATCTGATTCAATCCCTTCCGCTTGGACCACATCTGGCAGTGCTGTTTTGTGACGATCGCTGAGACATTCTGCAAGACATCAGGCATCATACTGGGGCACGTAGAGAAGTGCGCCTCATTCACTGTACGGGTAGTCTTCGCGCCGTCCTCGAAATTACTAACTAGTTTTCCCTAACTCCATGGCCCATCTCAGTATAGTCCATCATCATCCCATACTTTTTACTATAGTTAATAACCAATAGTTATGATAAACTATGAATAGTTATGGATCATGGTTCAACCCAACGCCATTTGCAATTAAAGCACCGTCTGTAGGACAAATTTTCAGTGCCGCCAGTCACTGGATCAAACCCTTCCCGAATAACTGGATATAATTGGTACAATGTGGGGCTATTACTATAGTTATGGCACATTTTTTCATGACCCCCATGATGTCCGAGCGTTGCTCTCTTAGCGTCGTCTGATCATTGCAGGGATGGATCGTGTTACCAGACCTGGTGGACTACAACTCCACTTTGCAAAACGCTGGGAACCTCAGGTTTCTCCACAAGGCGGTGGAGGTCGATAGCTAAGTTGGTGAACATAACTCTAATTTCACTAGGACTTATATGGTATATATATATATGTGTGTGTATTTATTTATATATATATACTGGTTGGTGGTTTCAAACATTTTTTCCATAGTATATGGGATAATCCTTCCTATTGACTAATATTTTCAAGATGGTTAAAACCACCAACCAGAATATATCTACTTAGTGGGACTATAAACCAACAAACATGACTTGCGGGGCACCACCTTGCAGGGGCGGTGCACCCAAATTAGGGTAGAATTTCTGTACCTTGGTACAAGGTGAGTTCCCCTAGGAAGATGTTAATATAACCAACAAAAATAGGGATGTTTTTTGGGATTTACAAGGTGGTGCCCCCCAAGTTATGTGAACGTTGGTTTATAATCCCATTAACTAGTTCGATATATCTACCATAAGTCCTAGTGAAATTAGAGTTTTGTTCACCAACTTAGCTATCGACCGGGGGCACCACCTTGTATAGTTGATTGATAGCGAATTGGCGAAGTAGGGTTTATTGGGATCGAGATATGACGTAACGATAGTATTCATGGGCCCCCCAAACGTGATGTGAACGTTGGTTTAGATTCACCCCATGAAAACTATAGTTATTTGAGTACCATAAACCATAGATATTGGAGTTATGTGCACCAACTGAACGCTATCTTGGGGACCCCACATTGTAGCATTCATGGGTTTATTTCAACCAACTTATAACATCTCAGAAAACTATAGGGTGGCCTCACCTGTCGGAGTATCTGGCCGCCTTTTTTGGGTTTAATTGGATACCCCGAAAAATGGGTTTATCATCATGTTTCCACTTTAATACTGCTTGGTGGTTTGGAACATGGAAAACCATAGGAAAACCATAGGAAAACCATAGGAAAACCATAGGAAAACCATAGGATCTGGTTGGTGGTTTGGAACATTTGGATTATTTTTACATTCAGTTGGGAATGTCATCATCCCAACTGACGAACGCCATCATTTTTCAGAGGCGTTGAAACTATTTTCCATAATATATGGGATAACCCTTCCCATTGACGAACTCATATTTTTCAAGATGGTTATGGCACCACCAACCAGAATACTTAGACACGCCCATACGTGAGAATATCCATATGAATATCCTATATCCAGTTGTACATGACTATATCCTTTAGATTTGCTGAAGATCTTGGTGTGTTTCGCTCTGAGGAATGCACCAATTCGGGAATCCATCGCGCGATTTGATTCCTACCCAGACATTCCACTGATGGCCAAAATTGGTATTTGACCCAAGTATTTCAAGATGTTTACCCACAAGATGGTGCCCCCCAAGTTATAAGTTGGTTTATAATCCCATTAACTATAGATATATCTACCATAAGTCCTAGTTATTAGAGTTATAAACCAACTTAGCTATCTTGGGGGCACCACCTTCTACCCCCTTTTTGTGCATACTTTAAGTGTCTTGGTGTGTCCACCTCAAGAAACCCTGATGAACTATCATGTTGGGTCCTGGATAGCTAAGTTGGTTTAGTTCACTATGATAAATATGGTCAATAGATGTCAACAGTTTATGGGAGAATATCACTATACCGGTTGGTGGTCTGGAACAGTTTTTATTGTTCCATATATTGGGAATGTCATCATCCCAACTGACGAACTCATATTCTTCAGAGGGGTGGCTCAACTCCCAACCAGCTATAGTACTCAATTGTTTGTAAGCTCACAAAGATCACGGGCACCCTGTAGGTAGCCCCAAATAGTGAGTTCACTATTCCAGTCTGATGCTTTTCCAATCTGATCTCGGTCCAGGGCATTCCGGGGACAGATGTCCAAAATGGTCCCACGAAATTTGTTGCTTACCGTCTGGTAAATTAACGTAGCGAACTGGAGAACCACCATTATTCATGGGTAAATCCACTATTTCAATGGCAATTTTCAATAGCTATGTTAAATTAACGGAGGGTATATTCCTTGAAATTGATTAAGTTAAATTCCACAATTTTGAAACTCGACTTTCTTGAGTTATATCTGTATTAATGTGGTCAAAACAATGCCATAAACCATCCCCCAGTCATCACCATGTTGATAGGTGGTATGTTTACCATTCCCAGTCATGGGTAGTTTATGGCATTGTTTTAACCACATTATTCTGGGTAAATTATCAAAATTCACTAACCTGAATTGTTCATTTGGGGATAGTTACCCCTACTTTCTTGAGTTATATATCCTTTTATTCCTGAATTGATAAATAATGATCATTAATTATTGTTTTAACCGCATTACTGAATTGTTTTTAACCACATTACCATTTTTTTGTCTCCCAAATGGCTTGCTTTTCCTCTTGCAAGCTCTAGGTAATTGTACGCCCGTGGGAAAATCCACTGTATCCCAAGATTTCGGCACCACTGTATTACTTATCCTGGATACAATCTATAGGTTCTCGGTATAGGACGAGAAGGAGAAGCCAGCTGCAGCAGCACCAGATGCCCCTGCCACTCCAAAGGCAGCTCAGGCGACGGGCGCGGCAAGTGCCTCCTGGCCATGAAGCCCTGAAAGGAAGGCCCTGCATGTGATGCGGACTGGGAGGCTGCCCCGCTATGGAAGTGCCCGCAGTGTCAAGACAATACTGCCACTTGGTCCCACATGGACGATGATGGCAGAAAGATGGCCCGGTGTACAAAGTTTAGAGATAAAGCTTGTGCATGGGCGCAATTCTTTCCTTACCCATAGCTTGAAGAGGATGGAACATGAATAAATCAATTCATAAAAAAAAAATAAATGACAAGATCATATGATTCAATCATATGTATTATACTATATATATATTGTGTATGATAGAACAAATTTTGCAACAATAAAGGGTTTATTATCTTCCATTAACCATTTCTTCCACTGACATTCTCTTCCTTGAGCCCTTTCTTCCACTGACATTTTCTGCCTGGTGGGTGTTCTGGTCTTTGGGGTTTGGGGTTTGGAGTCCGGGGTTTGAGGTTTAAGTTTTGGTGTTCTGTGTGTAGGGTCAGAGCCATGAGCTAAAGGTTTCTGGAAGCCCCTTTACAAGATATCCCTGGTGGGACCTGGCCGACCAGGAGGTAAGGGAACTGAAAGCCAGATGTTCTGGGTTTTGGGGTCTGGAATGTGGTGGATGGGGCCTGGAGTTTGAGGTATGGGTTTTGGTGTCTTGCGTGTAGGGTCAAAGTCTTGAGGAGAAGGTTTCTGGCAGTCCCTTACCAGATATCCCTGGTGGAACTTGGCCCACCAGGAGGTAATGGGAACTGAATTTCTAGTTTGGGGTCTGGGGTGTGGTGGTCTTTTGTTCTGGTCCTTGGGGTTTGGGATGTGGGGCTTGGGGTCGGTTTGAGGCTTGGGTTTTGGTGTTCTCTGTGTAGGGCCAAGGCCATGAGCTGAAGGTTTGTGGAAGCCCCTTTACCAGAAAAGGTAAAAGGAAATGAAATCCAGATAAGGGGTCTGGGGTCTGGTGTTCATGGCTGAAATTCGCATTAAATCCGACACAATCCCCTGAAAATCATTGAAAATCCATTGGAAATTCCCAGTAAACCACCATTTTCATCCATTTTCCCCTCATGAAATCCCATTCAAGCACCATTAAATCCGAATAAATTGCCAACACTTACCATTAAATCCCAATTTTCTGTGAAAAACAAAGAGGTCTTGGTATCTTGTCTGGATACAAAGTAAGTCTAAGTGTCTTGGCGTGCAGCAAACGTTTTATAAGTTGTTTTATAAACCCATGAATACTATTGTTACATTCCCCTAATCAACCATGGTTAATCTGGTGAACTCTTCATCAACTTAGCTAAAATAAAACATCTATAAATCCCATTTTGGGAATTCCCAAAATATGGAAAAGAAAAAATATCGAATTACATCTATAAAGAAAATATGGAACTACGATTTTCTAGCATATGTTTAATTTCTACTTTGTTGGACCTACATTTTCCAAGGGGATGCTGACCCCTTGTTTAAAGAGATACTGCAGGACCTGGATCTTGGAGATCTCTACTTCGGCTGGCCCCTGCCGTCTGCTGACTTCGATGTCCGCGACGCCAACGACGGTCCGGTACCGCAGCTACGAGGGTTAACGAAAAAATTAGCAAGATTTTCATGGGATTTAACAGGAGTTAAGTGGGTGATTAATCTAAGTCCTATCAGTTTTAATTAGATTTTAATAGCCAACGATTTTCATGGGATTTTAATAGCCCTTGTGGTAATTCAATGGAATCTATAGTGAGATTTCATGGGATTTAACATAGTGGATTGAACATGATTTGACAATTCATCATGGGGGGAGTTCTCCAAAAAATCTGCGACGATTGCCATCCCAGTAACCATCCATTCGGGGGTCCTTTTGCATCATAACATTTTTAATTAAGGAGATACCCAATTTCATAAACCCCGTTTGGAGGTTGTTTTTGAATTGAGCTGCCCTAAAAAAAATCAATTTGCAATTTTGGTAAGGGCCTTGTCATAATGCGTTTGGCGTAAGTAAAAGCCGCACTTGCGCAAGGACTTCGCGTAAGGGTTTCCTCAATTTGATCCGCGAGTGACTGAAGGTTTTTAGAATGGCGAGAAAATTGGTTTTGCACATCCAATATTTAGCATGAAGATCAGAATCCATGAACCAAAGTCTATCACCATATACAAACACAGAATATATATAATATATATATTTATATAATATATATATATACATGGGGTAGTATGATGCCCTTTCCATGTCAGGCTTATTCTGTGATGGGATGATAGCTATTTGCAGAGTATCCATTGCAAGAACTGGAACTTCTCAGGAATATTGCGAAAGGTCCAACGGTCCAACACTGACACTGCCATGGCCGTGCTTGAATTTATTAAGTGGACAAGAACCTATGATATGCGTATACATTATATTATATATAATCATATATATATTATATATAATAGTTATATATATATATATCCGCTGTATAGCTCCCACATATATAACCGACCTAGAATTTGGTTATATATTGGCCACTGACTCACTTGGATGCACATGCAAGAAGTGTGGAAGATTTCCTTCGTTCAAGGTGCTGCAAGAACTTGGTAGGATATCTACAACGTAGTGTCTACAATTGCCAAGTTGATGAATGAATAAGCTAACTGGGATTTATGGTGGATACAGAAATGGAACACTGCCAAAGTTGTAGCTGACTTCCAGAAATTAAACACGGCCATTTTCGGTGACTATGTTAGGTTACTATAGATGTTACTAGAGGGTATGCCTATATAGTTGCAAGGCAGGCAGTGCCGATAATTAACACTTAACGTCATTCAAATGGTTCCATCTAAAAATTAAGAAACACATGGTTTTCCATACCATTGAATCACAGTTTAGTTCCCATCAAAATCACCAGTTCTTCTTGCGAAAAATCAGCGGCCTTCAGTGGTTGGATGGCTGGGAGCCACGGAAGCAGTTGCATGAGCCAAGCACAAAAAATTGCAGTACGCTGAAAGATTGACACCCCTTAAAATCACCATGTCTTATTGATGAAGTCCCAGTAAATCACCATGTATGATGGTTAAATCCCAACAAATCCCATTAAATCACCATCTTTGTTGGTCGAATGACCACCAAATCCCATTGAATCATCATATATTTGGGTAAATTTGATCAATTATAACGACCGAACCCTGTTCTCCCGAACCCTGGAATCATGGTTTATGTTAGGGAGATCATCCCCAAATGGCCTTAAATCAAATTCAGGTTAGTGAAATATTGTACTTTACCCAGATTCCCATATAATATATATATACATATTGGTTGGTGGTTTAGACATTGGAACATTTGGATTATTTTCCCATCATATTGGGAATGTCATCATCCCAACTGACGAACTCATATTCTTCAGAGGGGTGGCTCAACTACCAACCAGATATATACCATCATGAAGTCCCATTGAATCAGTAAGGTGAACAGGTTGTATCCCATGAAAATTCCCACGTCACCTCAAGCACGAGCGCTCAATCCCCAAGGCTGGCGGACGCTCTTCCGGCTTTATGGGCAGAGCTTGGATCCTTCAGGTGGGGCATGATCAAACGTGTGCTGGGAGCCCACAATGTGGGACCAAAAAAACGCTATTCTACTATTGTCATCTATTGTCTACTTTGATGGGCCATGGGAAAAACGCGATTCCTGGTTAGTAACTGGGGATTTGTTACCCACGAAAAATCCCAATGAAATAATCCATGGCTACTAACTAGTTGTCCCTAACTCCATGGCCCATCTAAGTATGATCTGTTATACTATTGTCTAAGCAAATTTGATTAGATAAAATAGGTATACGGTGTGAAATCAGTTTGGGTCATTTGTTTGACATCCAGTTGTGTCAGAGTTTCAGACATCTCAGAACTGGAAGTATATACAAAAAACGTAGGAAAAACATGGGAAAATGGTGATTTCATGGGATTTATAGCTGATTTATGATAGCTAAGTTGGTGAACATAACTCCAAGTTCACTATGATTTATGGTACACAAATAACTATAGTTAATGGGGTTTATAAACCAACAAACATCACTGGGGGGCCCCACATTGTATGGCATATGGAGGTTCCTGAAATGGGGGTACCCCAAATCATCCAGCTATTAGATTTGGAATTTCCATTCTAAACCATTCATTTTGGAGATCCCCCATTTATGAACACCCCCAGATTTTCTGACATTTTATCAATGGCCATTTCAGGAACCTAAATTGGAGGTACCTACCATATATAAGGCCTATGTAAGGCCTATGTAAGGGAATATCCCCACAAAATATGGCCTTATATGATACTAACGTACCTCCATTTTAGGATCCTGAAATTCCCATTGATTTTATTCTGGCATTCTATTGCACCGTCATCTGCAGATGCTTCGGACCTCTACGAGCACGAGCAGCCCTACTGTCCATTGGTCTTATGTCCACGACTGGTCGCCAGTTTCCTGGTTGCAGTCAGCCAGCTGGACCCGAAAAATCTGAGATTTGTTTTGGGGAATACCTAGGCCCTCCAAAAATATCACCTACAATGTGGGCCCCCAAGATAGCTATGGTTTATGGTACTTATAACTATAGTTTTCATGGTGTTTATAAACTAACTTATAACTGGGGGAGCCCACATTGTAGAAAGGTTTGAAAGTTCTAAAATTTTGGGTTCAAACATCATTTTCCCAGGTTTGGGGTTGAATATATGGACCCAACTTGCGATCAGGAAGATTCCTTGTAACGTTAGGTTTTTTTGTTCCGATAACATTTGCTGGAAAACATGTTTTCGTTCACTGACAAGTTTGGAAAACGATGTTTGGTTTGGTTTCTTTTGTTCTCAGATGACATTTGAGGTGTTCCTTTCATTTTTCCTTTTATCCAAGTCTAGGATGTTGCGTAGATGCTGGTGAATTGTTAGTTTGACAAAGTGGTTAAAGTCGTAAGTTTATTGGGGAGCATTCTAATTTTGAATGGGTTACATTGAGTGTCTTGTTACATGTTTGTGTGTGTGTGTTTGTACGCGCGCTTGCAGGAAGGGGCCCTACTTAGCTAAGATGGTTCATGCGTAGGTCAACATTCGGAATTATGGAAAAATTATCGGTATGTATCTATAGTTTCGGCATGTTTCGGCTCATAAACCAACTTATACCTGGGAAAACTCTTCCTCTATGATGTTGCGCACTTAAAGAAAATCTGCCGAAGGTCGCCGAAAGTTTTCCCAAAGGTGCGCTTGAGCACTTGAAGGATCATCCCACGGATCGTAAGTGGTTGATAACCATACAATGTGGGGCCCCCTAGCCCCCTAGATAACTAAATTGTTCATAATTCCGATCACTATGGTTTATGATACTGATAAATTTTGGTTTTCATGGGGTTTAAAAACCAACAAACATCACTGGGGGGCCCCCACATTGTAGTTATAATATGTTATAATCCATTAATAGATGAGATAACCGAACTTACGATCACCAGGCTTATTTTCACGTTGTTTATGTACTAAGTGATCCTCCAAGCACAGCCTGTCATGAGGTTCCTTGAAGAATGTGGAGGTGGTGAGTTTACCCCGAAGAGATCCTTGGACTTATCTATCGAGCTTCACGCCTTGATGTTGAACGAAAAACAAGAGGAACATTCTTCCGATGTTTTTTTTACCAAGAGAAATGCGGTGATGCTTGTAAATGGAGGTTTCCTAAAAAAATGGTGGTACCCTTTAATCATCATCCAGCTATTAGATTTGGATTTCCACTATCAACCAACCATTTTGGGATACCCACATTTATAGAAACCCCCATATATAACAGAAAAACCCACAAACATGGGGATTTCAATATAAATCAGCTCGTGCCCAAAGATCTGTGCAGATTAACTGAGACTTTGCTGGCCGAAGCCGCTTAGCATGGTTGGGTGCATTCCTGGATATACCATCAGTACATCGTCGCTAGTCCCTTGATCACTGGGGGTCAGGTCGGTTTTTTTCACCGCGCAACTAGAGGCATAGTAAATACAAGGTGGTGCCCCCCAAGTTATAAGTTGGTTTATACTCCCATTAACTATAGATATATCTACCATAAGTCCTAGTTATTAGAGTTATAAACCAACTTAGCTATCGACCGGGGGCACCACCTTGTATGAACCCAATGGCATTGTTAATAAGGAACAGATGATCATGAAGGGTACACATTTTTTTCAGACAAACCTAAATGCTTTCCACTACCATGTTTGTTGACCACAGGGTAAATTTGAGCGTATCTCAGAATTGCCAAAGAAACCTATTAGTGCCCCATCCCTACTTGAATGATTATCATCCTTTTATTGAGATTCTTTGGCATGGTTTGCATTTTTTAGATAGTGGCAAACTGATTGGCAAATTACCATCTAGCTATTTAACATAGCCATGGAAAATCACCATTTTTAAGTTCGGTAAACCTCTACAAATGGTCCATCTATACCATGGCTATGTTAAATAGCCAGGGGGTAATTCAAACCTCACATTACATCATCTTCGTGGCTTTTGTTAAAAAAACATGTTGTGTTTAGCACGTCACTCATCCATTGGGGATGGAGATGGGTGAGGATTTTCTTACTTGGGTTTGTCTAAAACTAGGCTAACCTTTGTCGTTATAAACCATTGCTTAATCCCATTGGTTATATATCGTATCAGTGAGAGTCGAGTGCCTAGTTATATGTATAAAAAAACAATAATTCCCATTATATAAATATTGGTTCATCGTAATTTTCACCCGTCAGAACGCTGCAGAAAATGTCAGTTTCTTGGTTCCTCTCTCTCTCTCCCATGTTTGGACAACCCCACTTACATAATAAGATACAGCATAGTCTGGGTAAAGGTGAAGCCTACGACAAAAAGTAGCATACCCTATGAAAAACAATACTTCGTACAAAGTGGGGCCCCCGAGATAGCGAAGTTTTTTGTATAACTCCGATAACTATGGTTTATGACACCTATTACTATAGCTAATAGGGTTTATCAACCATTTTTTAAGGGCGGGCACCATCCTGTAGGGTATCTTAGATTAATCATGCTAGTTGGTAGCTTCTTTTCTATTTCCCATCCCCACTTGCAAGAACGGTAAACCCATCGCATGTGTTTATGAACGAATTTACCTCTGAGAATCCAAATATCAACCTCCATGTCTGATAGTGGCTACCTCCCAATTTCTATATCGAGTACATCCATTTTCAATTTTGGGAGGCCCACATGTGATGCCATGCCATGTGTGCCATACCGATGTTTTTGTGAGTTGGCCTGGCGGCTGGACCGATTCCGTCCCGCAAAGAAAACCTGGCTGACAGAGACAGCGAAGGAAGACAGAGGTCGAGATAAAAACCTCTCCGTCAGGAATCTGATCAGAGCTGTCTTCACGAAATAAGCGTTGTCGAAATCTGGGAACACCAATCTGAACGGCCAAGGATTGCTTCACGGCCTTTGCTGATTTGCCTTGGAGGTCAATTGCAATCAGAGAAACAAAGACTTCGAGCCCTGAGCAGGTTTCCAGCTTGAATGTGGTTCAAGCAGCCCCGCCGGCGAAACAAAAACAACTTTTAGTTGATCCAATCAAAAAAAACACGGGAAAACCCATCAACCGGGGACTTGGTTGTAAAATCTCCACATTTGATTGGGGCAAAATTTCGGCAAGATGTTCCCATGATATTCCCAGTAAATCCTGTTCAAGCATAAGTTCCCATGAAATCTCCACAAAACTCATGAAATCCTATGAGATCTCCATTCAACCAACAAACAATCACATAAACGTTTCATTGGTGCTGAGGTTCATTAATCCTGTAGGTTTTTTTAAATCGAAAATCCTATGATCTCCATATATCTCCATGAAAAAACAACATTTTCTGTTCATCAAAACTATCCCCAATGGTTTGCAACTTGGTGCCCAAATTTAGCCGATCCATAGGAGGTTTACATCCTGCTTGCCACATCCCAATTTACCCATCCCATCCCAAGTGGTTATAAGTGGTTTAGGTTCATTCCCTCTTCCAGCATAAAATTCACATGAACAAATTCTTAAAGAAAACATGTTCTCTCATTATATCACCAAAGAAAACTTAAGTGAACACATTGTGTCTAATTCAGCAAAAGATACACTTACTGTAATCCCCATCAAATCATTATAAAATCCCATTGCGTCCGTTGAAATCACCATAAAATCACCATAAATTCCCATGGCCCATGAAATCAACCAAAAAAACATAAATCCCGTTAAATTACCAAATAATCTTATAAATCTCCATTAAAAAATCATTTAATTCCCCATCAATCCCCATTAAATCCACCATTTCTACGTCTTCCACCGGCCCTCGTTAGAGCGGGATCTCCTCTCAAGGCCCTGCCGGGAACCCACGCCGAGCTCCGCTGCGTGGGCGGCTTCCTCGGAAGCGTCGGCGATGCCGCGCCGCGCTGTGGCACAGGCACACAGTGTTCCTGGGGATTAACAATAATCCATTAATTAGTGGTTATTGATAATAACAATAATGATTAACCAGGAACAAATCAATAATTGTAAATGGATCCAGTAATTATTCATTAATTAGTGATTGATTAGCCATTTACATCCATTAACAATAATTGATAATAACTGGTTATTGGTTGGTGGTTAGTAGGGGTAACTATCCCCAAATGACCGCAAGTTTCAGGCTAGTGAAGAATTGTAATTTACCCAGAATAATGAGGGTAAAACAATCATAAACCACCCCATTTTTGATGGTTTATACCGTATGCCACCTATTTATGGTGATTTGGGGGATGGTTCATTATTGTTTCAACCACATTAGGAGAAATTAACCATCATATAATATATACATGAAGGTTTCCATCCAGTCATGGGGGTACCCCCAGTCATCATCCAAGTCATTAGATCATATTTTCATGCATTTTACCATGAAAAAAACCTATGGTGACGACTGGGTATCCCCTATTTTAAGATTGGTTGATTCACCGTGTGTATGTTGATGTTAATGGGATGTTTTCATGGGATGTTTTCATGGGATGTTAACCACCATTAGTATAGGGATTTTAGCTGTTGTATAGGGATTCATTAGCGGGAAAGGATGGTTTAATGGAAGTTGTTTTTTTGATTTGACGAAGATTTAATTGTGATTTTAGGTTTGGTTGATGGTTAGCTCGTCGTTTTAATATCATTCATAGGAGATTTGTGGGCTTTAACCATCAAACATATGGGCATACAATTGATAAATGATGGTTTGTGATGATTATTAACTATTTTGGGGGTGATTTTGCCCAATACATTGGGATTATGATACGAGTTTGGAAAATCCTTTCAACCAAGCATTGATTCGTTTGTTTTGGTTGATGATTTGTTTGTGGATTACACTAGCCAATTTGGATTTTAAGCGCCATATATGTTTAAATCCCATTAGAGCACAATATGTTTTTATATGTTTTTTCCCGATCATCAATAGTACATTTCTTCTTTGGTTGATGATTATTTTGTCATTATTAGACCCCATTCAGGCCCTTATTCCTATCTCGTGCCATATTTCATGCGATGTTCCGGGAAAATGTCGCAGGAAAGCCCCAAAAACAGAGTCAACAGACAGGGATAGTTGGTGAAATCTCATTCTGGTTGGTGGTTTCAAACATGAGTATTTTCAATTTCATATATGGGATGTCATCCTTCCCATTGACGAACTCGTATTTTTCAAGATGGTTATTGCACCACCAGCCAGCATGCTCGGTGGGCATTGGTCAAAATGGTCAAAACCTCGGATGAACATCCATAAATCCCACCGTTCGTTTAGTGTTTTTATCAGGGTACCGAGTGACTTGACTGATCACTATACCTACTTACCAATCGTTCAAGGTTCAAGGGGGTGTCCCCCAGTTATGTTTGTTGATTTATAGACCAATCTAACTATAGCTACAATGTGGGCCCCCCCAGTGATGTTTGTTGGTTTATAAACCCCAGTAAATATAACTATAAGTACCATAAACTATAGTTATTGGGATAGGGATACTTTATCGGTACTATAAACGATATAATCAATTGGGATATTAACACTAACTTATTGATTATCCCCCTAAAAACCTTATCAACTATAGTAAAAAGTATCATAAACCATAGGTATTGGAGTTATGTTCACCAACTTAGCTATCGACCGGGCGCCCCACTTTTGATGATCAGGGTCACCTAACGTTGCCTGGGTCTCCTCCGTCTAGGGCATCCAAAAATTGGTTCTATACCCTTTCAAATGGAATCGAATGGGTATATACAGTAATCCCCAAGAAGATAGGAAAAAAACATATCTATCACTGTTTCAGTGTTTTTGTTCACTTTTCCTTTTTTGGGGATGACTATCAGCAACAAAACTGCATTGGGCAAAAATCGGGCTTGGAAACTGTCAGAAGCCATTCATGTACGGGATAGGCCCCACTTAAGGGACCTTTAAAGTTTGTTGGCTACGCTGGGTGTGCATCTCAGTCAGTGAAAAATGCCATATGCCCACTTACGACTCCTGTGACGGAACTTCCGAGTATCTCCCCTTGTAATTAATGGGTTATGGTCCATAGTTATGGTTCGTAAGCCACAAAAAAGGAGTAGTTCACAAACTAACCAATCATAAACCACCAAAGATGAGTAATTGACCATGGACCTTCTAAGAAGTTGTTGGCACTCCTAAGCTTTGTTGCGACCCCAAAAACTCGTCAGGGCGAAGTCAGCGGAAAAAGCCACGCCGATCTCGACCAGGTTCCTGGTCAACACTACTGGAGTGTTGCCAATTTGATCCCAACTTCTGCCCAGAGGTGCGGAGCTTGGTTGGATCATGGAGGTTTTTTTTGCAAAGCCATAGGAAAACCATAGATGAAATATAATGAAACATGGGAAATCTTCTATAAATAAAGGTTAACCTTGGTTTGATATGGTTAGATAAGAACTAGTACAACATGGCATCGTTTGCTATGGTAATATGAGTATACTAATCAGCTTAAAAATAAGATTTTTGTGGTAGCTTAAAAATTAGATTTTTGTGGTAGGTATCTCAGATCTCAGATTCGACAAATTCAAATGCTTAGACTTTTTGAGATTATGTTGATTGATCTTGTGAGTAAGTATTGTACACCCCGTTTTTTAGCCCAGCTTTGTCATGACTCGGGTTGCTGGTTTATATTGAGGTACACACACAAGAACGCAGCATAGCCCACTGCCCACTTGTAAAATTTGGCGGATATTGAAAACCATTTAGACTGGGTACATACAGTACCACATAGTAACGTTTTCTTTTTCGGATGCTGCTAGGGCCAGGGGAGTCTCAAGAAGAATGGTAGATATATCACACTCACATCAGAGAGGTTTAGCATGCTATGATTGGAATTGTGCTTGACTATAACCTCACCTGGTTGGTGGTTTGGAACGTTTTTTTTTTCCATTTCATATATGGGATGTCATCCTCCCCATTGGCGAACTCATATTTTTCAAGATGGTTATTGCACCACCAATCAGTCATTATCATTAACCATTAATAGTAACCATTAATATTAACCATTAATATTAACCATTAATATTAACCATTAATATTAACCATTAATATTAACCATTGATATTAACCATTAATATTAACAGCCTGAGATACTTAGCTATTATTTATTAACCATATAGTCACCAACGAAGCAGATAGCAGGGTGGACCTCCAACCGCTGGCGCAGATTCCACTGATCTGGCGGCCCTCTATGGCTGCGCCAGCGCAGGCCGTGGGAGGTAACCCGCGACAGGCCGTGGAGTTCCATAGTCATGGGCTAAGCCCAATGATATGAGCTATGGTCAATACTCATGGTTAATAACCATTAATAGGGGCTAGTCATCCAATGGTTCATAGGGATTTATAATAATCATTATAAGGATCCTTATTATGGATGGGATGACCATCAACCATATAGTGAGTTTTGACCATGGCTCATATGGTTTACAATAGGTCAAAACAGTATTCTTTCCATATTTGGGTGAATGAATCACCTATGCTACGATGTGGGGGCCCCCTAGTCATAAATTGGTTTAAAACGCCTATTAACTTTATTAATAAGTATCATAAACCATAGGTATTTGAGCTATGTTCATCAACTTGGCTTTATGGGGGTTCCATAAATGGGGTTACCCCAATAGCGGGTTGCCCTCATTTTAGGAAACCTCCATATTTATGTTTCAAAACCCTGCTAGGAGTTTTTTGTGTCTGAAGTGTATCCAAGATTGGCCATGAAAGAAACATTGGAAATTCGGGATACTCCTGGCAATTGAGCATCTCAGCCCCAAAACCATCATTGTTAGATGATTCGAGTACTGTAAGTGAAGACTTCCCCACAGATTTTTTCCAATGCTATGTCTGATGTAAAATAGGACCATTGGAAACGTTTAAGGAGAACCAACTATAGCCATTTCTGCGCATCTAAGATGCGGGTTGCTCGGCTTCATTGCCGAAGTTCTCCTGTAATCTCCTTCAGAAGTTGCCATCCACCAGGGTGAATTTCTGTCCTTTGGCCGCCGCCACGGCCAAATCATCGGCATTCGATGGCCGGGGTAACAAACATCATTTAACGATGGCTGCTGTTGGTTCGGTCGGTGGCTAAAAATTTCTTGGTGAATTGCTGCCGAAGCCCAGGAATCCCAGGAGACCATTTCTGCGCGACGACGAATGATGACGTGAATTCCAATTGCGATATCCTCCATTTACTGGATGTTTTCCCCATCTCACACAGGTCAAAACTCAAGTTTTTGTTGGGTGTAAGTTTTTTTTGATAAGATCCAGTAACCTCCTATTTTTGAGATTTGTTAAATCGGAATCGAATCAACATCCTATTAAATCACATTGAACTCCTATTGAGTCATTTGTTGTTGACATCCCATCAACATCCATCAACTTCCTATGCTGGTTACCTGCCCGGGACTCAAGCCTGGCAAGGCCAAATCCGCCGTTTTTTTTATGGGATATCCCAGCTAGCCATGTTCGATGACACTGGAGGTAGCAATAGATTATTGAATATGTTTGATATCTTCCCCATTGTTTCCCCTTTTTTTCCAATGTGTTCCCACGTTTTCCCTCGGTCCCACGTGTTCCCCACGTTTTCCCTATGGTTTCAGGAACCCGAGAACTTCTCCTTAGAGGTGGAAGAGAAGAGCGTTCCCACAGAGCCATGTCCAGGCCGTTGGTGAAACTGATGGGAGATCTACAAAGATATGGTGATTTAATAGGATTTAATGTTGATTTACTGGGATTTTATAAGATGAGAGATTAAATTAACAGGTGATGGGAGATTAAATTAACAGTCCGCACTGAGAATAGGAAACGACCCACGGTCGATCATCACTTGTACTATTGTGAAGGCAATCCACCGAAGAGTGATGATGACAAGAATCATTGGAGCAATGATGCTGATGTTGTCGATCGTCGGCAACGTCATAATCATTTTTACTTGACTGCTTCTACACATGGAAGTTCAGGATCTGCAATCTGGTGCTGTGGAACTGGTGGATCCATTTGGCTTCGTGGTGTGCACTATGGTGGCACTGAAGATTCACTCGGAGTCGCTTTCTGGTTGAGCAGTCGAAACCGTGAATGGTTGAGACAGACCCTTGGATCGTCGAAGAAACGTGCTGATGGTGAATCTACTGAGCAATGAGTTCATGTATCCTCTTTGTCCGTGTTTGCATCTTCGTGCCCCTGTGGCGATTTGTATATTGTTCACTGTCTGGTGTTCAATCTGCTTTGTTTTACTTACCACTTCCACTGGGAGTGTCCGACCGGATGCTACGCGTCCGTCCTTTACCTCATGCGCTGCGTGGGACTTGTCAGTCATACTGAAAAAGTTATATAGTTGTTTAATGGTGATTTGATGGAAATTAGTGTTGATTTAATAGGATTGTTCATGTTGATTTCCTGGGATTTAATGGGTATGTTCTGGGTTTAATCATGGAATTATGGTGATTCAACTTATGGCATGTAATTTAAAAACCAATCAGATTTAATATTCCATTTTGATTGACTGATTTGAGATCGTATAAGATTTAATAGTTGATTTAATATTACGTTCAAAGTATTATTTGGTTCACCTGATAGTTGTGTCTTAACACCGTATTAACCAACAAAGTTCTGGTGATTCAATAAGGTTTAATGGTGATAAAATAGGATTTAATAGGATTTGACCAACAGAACAATTGGGGAACATAGCTTGAACTTATGGTTTTACTACCATCCGGTAATTCAACGTAGCTATGGATATCACCATTCTTGGTGCCGGAATGTAGGTGAATCATCTATTTCAATGGGCATTATGAAAGTTAGATTACCTGATGGTATATTTATAATTCGAATGTAAGTACATGTTAGTGATGTTCAAAAGTTAGGAGTTAGTGATTTATCTTACTTGTGTCCACTAACTTACTTAGTTGCCATATAAAAGCTTTATGGTTTTATTTAAAATGGAAGTAAATAACGAATATCATACGTATTGTGTCAATTGGTAAAGCCAATGTCATGAACCATCACCAATAGAGGTTGATTACCAATGGGGTATACCTCTTGGGATGATTTTTCTCCGCAAATGGTTTGCTACTGGAATGGTTTATGACATTGGGTTTACCCCATTAATTATTGCAAAAGAAACTTACTCACTGAACATAGCTTTACTTACTGTTTTTTGATTATTATGTTACCAATTGCCAATCACTAATTTGGAACTGTATAGTCTATATCGTTGTTTTTAGTTATTAATAGTTACTGCTTCGAAATTAGTATCACTCATATAAATAAACAAATAAATAAATATATATATATATACATATGCAGGACTTTGTGGTGACTTAATCAACTATTTAGCTGATGGACACTGTAAGCTCAAATTACGAAGTTTGCACAACACAATTGTTTAAGGGATGCAAGTACCAAGCATTCAGCCGTAATTGGTCCCTTAAAGCCACCTTTTCTCGGCCAGTTACAAGGAGATATATATATATATATATCACCCAGTTCCAATCATCACCATCTATTTGGAGGGTCATCTAACCAGAGTTAAGATCCATTTGTGGATGGGCATGCAGAACTTACTTACCAGGCTTATTTGATGGTTTCCTGAGATGAGTACCCCTAGTTATCATCAATTTTAGATTGGATGTTCCATTATAAATCACCCTCTGGTTATTTAACAGTTCGCCATGGAAAGTTCCACCATGCTATTAAGTTTGGTAAACCATCTATTTCGATTAGGGCCATGGCTTCCATGGCTATATTAGTCATAACCAGAGGGTAACCGTTTTGGAGTACCACTTACTAAGTGAGATGGGCCTCCAAGTACTGTAACGAACTCCAGTTTTTGTGGATGGCCCTTGTCATTCTTTTCCCTCAGTAAAGATCCCCGGAAGGAACGAAGGGCAAGATGTGATAAATGTGTTACCCGGCCTGGTAAACATACAAAAAACTATGGAAAATCACAATTTTTAATAGGTAAATCAACTGTACATGGCAATGTTCAATAGCTATGTTAAATTATGATTGTCAGTAATGGTTAGTAATAGTGATTGATGGAATGTACCTTCTGGTAAACATGCAAAAGCTATTGAAAATGGCCATAGAAATAGTTGATTTACCCATCAATAGCATGGGGATTTTCCATAGTTATGTTAGTTTACCACAGGGTATTGCCCACTTACGATCAGAAGGTTACCATGTGGTCATCAAACCTTCATCTCTCAAACATTTCCCAGCGAGTTCAGCCACTGGGCGGTTTGACGATTTATCTCGCTCCGGTACAGCACGGAGCTGATGAGAAATTCTCACAAGGCTACGGAGCACGCGTGCTCCCATTCAACGACGAGCCTGGGAAGATTCAATTTAAAGCAGTTGTTGAAGCAGCTTCAGCAGGCAAGTCAAAGCAGAATGGCAAGTCCGTGAGTTCTATGACTCGTTGGTTGTGCCCGGTTGGGTGTCATGGTCTTAAGATGTCATGGTAGCTTTGATAATGCCTTGGATTAGATCATGGTCAGAGATCTTAGTTAGTATTAGATACTCTCTGGTAAACTAACATAACTATGGAAAAACATCATGCTATTAATGGGTAAAATTGCTTTACTTCGAGTTATCCCCACCATGACATCTATACGTTTTGTTACTGGCAAATCTTCTGGCATTCTATCTGACATATCTTCTGGCATTAATCTGGCATATCTTCTGGCATTCTACCTGGCATATCTTCTGCAATATGTTCTGGCATATCTTCTGGCACTCTATCTGGCATATCTTCTGGCATATCTTCTGACCGCTATCTGGCATTCTATCTGACAAATCTTCTGGCATATGTTCTGGCAAACATTCTGGCACTTTATCTGGCATACCTTCTGGCATTCTATCTGACATTCTATCTGGCATACCTTCTGGCATTCTATCTGGCA
>Ga0126342_10001617_pt1 | contig 32416 bp, 25 predicted proteins | sample Cyp1metagenome_FD_92528 | JGI IMG/M metagenome (GOLD analysis project Ga0126342, IMG submission 92528) | Coral microbial communities from Lord Howe Island, Old Settlement Bay, Australia - Cyphastrea 1 metagenome | ecosystem: Host-associated > Invertebrates > Cnidaria > Coral ...
ATGGCCAATAATGGCCAATAATGGCCAAGTTACGTCAAAATAATGTAAAATAGATAAAAATCACAATCTGAATGAGAAAATCACTGGATTTGAGGGCACCCTATTTTCGAATAAACCCTTCCGTTCAACTGAAGGTTTGTGTCGCTGTGTTCAGTTCATCCATTTCTACGATTTTCTACGCATGTTCACGTCAAGCCGGATTTTTGTTCATGTGTTTCCATTTAGGAGTTGATCGACGTTCTTTGCATCAAGAAGGTGCTTCTGCATGGGGGAACTTGGGCGACTTGGGATGCGATACCTGGCTGAGGAGCCTTAGGTTTGAAGTAAAGAGCCTTTAAATAGCTACTCGTAGCAGAACATCATAGAACATCCCAACATATGTGTATATATATATATACAATATGGTCTCGTGTTCCGTGTTCCTACCCCCCCAATGGTATGGGTCCCCAGGTAGCACCCCCTTCCCTTCTATTTGCAAGCTAGTGGCAGCATTTCTGAGGTCCAGCCTCGTATTTGCTAGGTCTTTGCAGCATTTCTGACTACCAGCCTCGGATTTACTAGGTACATGCTACCTTTTAGACGACCTACGTAGCACACATACTCCCTCAAAGTACCTACGTCCTACGTGCTACCTATAGTCATATCATACATACAAGTGCTATGCATCTACTTCCTATTTACTACCTGTGTACTCTCACAACACTACATGTGTTTAACATATACTGTACCTACCATACATTCCAATGATACCATACATACCATACGAACTTTGACGATACATACCATTGCCTATCCCACCTATCGCACATACCACACATACCATACATATGAAACATAATTACCACACCTACCATACATACAATGCCAAACGTACATGCCATACATACCATACCTACCTTACATAGCAAACATTCCATGCCCATCATAGTAACCATACATACCATACAGGCCATACATACTGTCATATCAAGCATACCATACCCAACAGACTTACATACCATACCTACCATCCATACAATACCAACCCTTCATGTCATATATACCATACGTACCATACATACCAAACATACCATACATTCCAAACATGCCATACCAGACCGACATACACACCATACATACCCAACATACCATACCACACCCCCACCACACCACAGGGGGGGAAGGGGACAGTACTATGGCTGACCCATGACCATGGCGGGGGGAGGGAGGTTGGAACGCTGGACCATATATATATATATATACATATTTTTTAGATTATATATCATTCTATATCTATCTCAACATGAAGCTTTAGGTTCACATCCCAAAATACTCTCTTCTGTTCGTTTTTTCAGGGATTTTCAACAAGGCACCAGGACTACAGAAGACGAGCCCATGGGAGACACACCTCGGCAGGTTGTCTCTGGCTCAATAAGCAAAGTTGACGATGGCGGCAAGGCACCTCATGAAAGTCTGATCCAAAGCATGGTTTCCTGCCACATTTCTGACATGTCTGTCGAATTATGTAAGACTATATGATATATTATGATATCATGAATGATAGATATACTATGATATAATACAATATAATACAGTACAACATTATATAGAATAGGATCATTAGATCATATTCTGGTGATTCAACCATGATGGTTTGAAAACTCAGGTTGACCATGTGATTCTTGCTGCTGCACTCCAGGGGGTTCCGACAGGTTCAGAACGAGGAAGACGAGGAACCATACCGAGTCGCGAAGGATTTCGGGATCTTCGAAATGGTGGAATCATCCGACTTGATTACAGACGCTCGGCTCGGCAATGAAAATCCTAAGGCTTGAGATTCGCAGATGTATTCTGAAAATATGTTTCACAGAGTAATACCACCACATTCATTTTTCTATGAGTATTTCCATGTCTTATCTCCCTGATATATGTGTGTATGTATATATATATTATATATATAGGTATTTTCCTATTTCCATTGTTTTTTTGTTCTGCACTACATATATATATATTATAAGAATACACATATGTTACTGTATGTATGTTAATATAATATCTACAGACATGCATTTGTCAGATAAAGCACCTCAAAATCCATGCGCTATCCGAGGAAGAGAGCCACGCCAACAACACCAGGAAATCCCTGGAGAGCAGACCCACCCCTTGCTGAGACGCACAACAGACATATATAACATATATATATATGTATAGCATATATTATATATAATATATCATATATATATATATATTCATGTTGAGATTCCAATGCCATAGGTGTTTCGTGGTTGTTCTGTTTTCCGATGATTGCTCGGGGTAGGACACGATGTCAAGTTGACATGTACATAAAAAAAAAACGCTGGGATGCCCAGTGATTGCTGGCACCCTGGCACCAATTTTGACGTTCACAGTGCCATGCCACGGAGAGGCTTCTCAAGATCTCCAAGCTGGAAACCGGTCTTCTAAAGCATCACATGGTGTACCCTCTGGTAAACTAACATAACTATGGAAAATCCCCGTTTTTCACGGGAAAATTCACTATTTCTATGGTGGATCTTTCCAGTTCGTTATGTGGCTGTTTACCAGAGGGTGAGCCTTGGCACAAGTCACTCAGCGTCGCTTAGGAGCTTCTCTCAGCCTGGGGGATGAACTTCTAGCTGTAACAACTATTGTGGTGTGGAAAACCAATGCTACCGGGTTTAGATCCATACACATCTATAATGTATCCCTCAAATGTTGAAAAACCCGTTTAATGATATCGTTCTCGACTATCTTGACATGCTCGCCTGCACAAGAAAACGTGAAAGCAAGAAACGGTCCGGTCAATGATAAGCACACACGCAAAAGAAGAAAGGCATCACAACAATCCATCACAACAATTACACAATGAATGCAGACTATATTGTATGGTAAAATCATTGACAACAACTACACAATGAAAACAGGAAAAAAACATTTTTAAAAAAAAGGGAGGAAAAGGAGGACGAGGAGGAGTTGAATAGAAAAAGAAAATGATAGATACAATATATGTACGTATATATTATATAATATACGTCTGAATACATATCTGTGCATGTAGATATAGCCCAAAATGGATATAGTTCATTTCGAGTCTCTGGCCAAGATTTCTCCAACTGTTTTGTCTAATTTTTGGCACTTTTTGCTGCTTGCAGACATTGCAGCTGCCCGCAGAAGTTCGGGCACCGAAGCCTCTCTGGCCATGTGCTTCACATTGTCGGCTTTACAAAGAGCCTGTGTTTTTTGATAATTACTGCGCCTCTAAGGCGGTGGATGATGGCTTGGCAGTGAGCAGTGGCCAACAAAAAGAATGGTTGGTTGATGACGAGTTTGGGATTATACGACCCAATATTAATGGGGGATTATCATCCATGAAGATCCATGACTTCAGCCAAGGCCGCTTGGATTTTGATCCTGAAATTCTCTTGGGTTCCAAAAGCAAGAGCCGATTCTTGCTAGATCGAGTTTATTTTTTGTGTGTTCTCATACAAATTATAGATAATTATATATATATAGTATCATATTATAATTATATGCAATATATACAATCATATGCCCATGATTCCTATAATCCTATTGTGGTTCCACCGCAAGAAGCCTTCAAGCACAGTGATGACAGTGATGCGTGAGGGACTGGTGTTGGCATGGCACCCTCGCCAAGCCTTCCTCTCTCAGCGTTCAACCTTAGCTTGTCCTTGACTTTTGAGCCGGCAAGCTGCGCGTTTGCCGTTGGACATCACTTAGAGCCGTATGGCAGGTGTGTGCGCCCCTCCAACCTGTTCAATGAGCAGAAACCCATCAGATCCAATAAAAGTAAAGCTCCAAAAGAGACCAGAGATCATTCATGAGATCCTATTAAACCACCATAAAATCCCATAACACCACCATAAAATCCCATTAAGTAATGTTTCATGATCATTCCAGACCATCAGATCACCATTTTTAGAGTTGCCTGAAGCTCCACAGCTGTGGAGAGCCGTGCGCCTCCACGCTGACACGTCTCTGGGGTGCTGCTGGAGTTTTCCAGTTCTCCGGTGCTGGTCATAGACCTTACATTCGCGTCCTGGGGGAGAGGAAAAGATGGCAACAGGCTAGTTTCAGAGGGACACCACCTGGATGTTGAAACACGGGGATAGCCATGGGATAACAGAATTCTTGGCCATGTTGGGAAAATCATGAATCTGGATGAATCTGGATGAATCTTCGGTGTTTGGATGAATCTTCGGTGTTTGGATGAATCTTCGGTGTTTGTTTTGGGACACCTCTCTCAACACCTTGAGCTGTTACCTTCAGTGGAGAGTCGAGCCAAGGCGTTCAAGCAGCGCCAAAGGAGGTGCACAATCAGCTGTGCCGTGATCAGATGTGATCAGTACAGTTTCCGGGAAGCAATTTTTGCATGTGAAAGCACTAGGATGGATCTGTAGATGTAAAGGGCACAGGTCTCAGCGGTCTCTTTGCCAAGTCTCAGGCGTTTACGAGTTGAATGTGCGCAATTCCATTCTGAGTTCAAGCTTCACACATATGACTAGGCCGAGAGATGGTCAATGTGAGCACTCCACAATCAGTCTGCAATTTCACCGCATTGTAGTCCAGTGTGGTGCTTTGATATCTTTGATTCAATGCACAGCTGTCTATTCATTCTACGGTTGCTGTAGATCTGTGTCCCTGTTTGTCCAAAAACCCTGCCATGCCTGACGGTGTGAATGGTACGAAACGGCCATATTCTCCCGGCCGCTCGACAGTGATGGAGAAAGGCCAACAGGTGCTGTTCTTCTTCGAATCTGATGCCAGTGACCCGCGGGCGCCCTTGGTGTATTGTGGCACCCCCAAGAACCGCGGGCCAGGTGGATTCCTCTTTGCTGGTTCCCATGCCTGGTTGCTGGGCACCTTGGAACACGACTTTGATGGGCAAAAAGTGGACCCAGACCGCAAGGAGACCTGGCCCAAGGTAAGGCCCAAAGCGGAGTACTCCTTCGTGACGAGGAAGGGCACGGCAGCGGCCCTGGCCACTCCTCTGCAGGTTCGATGGGTCACAACTGCCAAGTCGCCACCTTGCAAACTCTCGCTGCTCTTTGTGCGCTGGGGCGGAGAGTATTCCAAGTGGATGGATGAGCAAGAGGCCAACGATGGGGATTGGGGCAAGTATGGTTCACCTCCCAGCGACGAGTATATGGGGCATGTGGTGAAGGAAGGCATCAAGGCCCATGCTGGGCTGAAAGATGAACAAGGGATGCCTCTCTTCGAGTTGCATCATGTCTTTATTTCCAACTCCAAGGATGCTCATCTGATTGCTCAACAAGCCCACATCATCCGGGCCGGCTTGAAGGCCCAACGCCGTGCGGCCTTCTGGATGCTTTGGCCAGCTGAGTGGGAAGATTTTGGTGATCCTGATTATGCTTGCTACATTGAGCGGCATTCCATGTTCGCAGCCATGAGGGCTTGCGAGGGCTTGGGCATTCGCAGCCTTTTCCCACATCCAGCTGATCAGTATGAACTGATCACCTCGAAGTCGTGGATGGCAACTCTATCCTTGCATCCAGGTCAGGCTTTCTGGTGCATTGAAACATCCATAGAATTCTTGGACAGAAATGAGCCAGATCTTCAGTCCCCATTTACAATATTTACAGTGACACCAGGTATCTGGTTGCCGGTGATTCTGGGCAAACAAAACGTAAACGATGGCTTGTTGTGTGGATTTTTACATCAAGTAACAGTGTTTTGCTCCACTCCTTCTGGGGTCTGCCTCATCCAGCGCCAAATCGCGGCGTCCGCAGGTGCGTTTCTGCCGGCCGCCACCCTTGTGAGTAAGGGCAGCGTGAAGATCGATGCGGCGAAGGCGGCGGAAACCGCCCTACGGACGCTGCACCACATTCGACGGATGAATCCATATCCTGTGGAGCCGGGAGACCCCCCAGCACCTTCAGTGGTCAATCAGAATGGGATCCAAAAGGCGCGCTCCGACTGGGTAGAAACTAATCCTGGAGACGTTTTTTTGCAATGGAAATGAATGAAAATGACCGCAACCAGTAAAAGATTCGATTATTTTTTGTGGACTTATCAAAGATCGAGACCATGGCATGGTGAAGAATGACTGAACATCAGGTTGCCTTAACGCAAAGCTCAACAAGAAGCTGGTGAATACCGGTTGCTGCTGATTTGTGGCATTGTTTGGGGCCCCCATTTGTTTGACTACGGATCAGAACTCAACAGTAGCCTTCTTTCGCATCATAAATCCCCTGGGTATCGCTGGCTTATATATCCCAATCATCGCCATAACGGTAGTGAAACCCCATCATCACCATTATCCCCTATAGGTGGGTGAACTCCCCATATATTTTCGGTGGTCAAATCCCATTTTTTTCGTTGGTTAGATCCCATTCGATCCACAGGTAAACCTTGGTAAACTCACCATTTCTCCCAAAAAAAAACAGAATCGTTGTCCCTGAAATCCGTAATTTTTGTTGGATACCGTCAGAAAGTTCCATCCGACTCGACGTCCAGGGTGTGGTGAAGCTGGGCTGGTCCTGGGAGAATCGTTTCGTGGTCACCTTCAACAGCCTGAGTCATCTTCAGGCGAGGCTGAAGGAGCTCATGAATCAGCCGGGCTGTTTGGCCACGTACTGCATCGTTCAGGAGGGGCACTTGTTTGATCACTTTTCGCTAAATGTTGGAAAAATCCAACTAGTTAACTTTTTTTTTTAAAAAAAAAGGCAGTATAATCAGATATAATCAGACAAATTATGTCAAATTATTGTTGTCATGATTGTTGGTGGTGGTCGTGGTCGTCTTTTGGCACTAGGAGTAGTAATAGTAGGAGTAGGAGTAGGAGTTTGTCCTCCTCCTCCTGGTGGTGGTGGCGGCAGCATCAGCGAATAGAGATGTAATTTCACATAATGCTGGAAATCAGTTGACCTAAACTGTTGTTCCTTTCGACATTTTTCAACAACTTCCTCAGGTTCTCACAATTTCTCACTTCCTCATGTTTCTTTCCAGGAGTGGGTGGACTTCGATTTTGAGATGCGACTCTACTTTTTGCCCGAGGCTGACTGGCCTGGTGAAGCCCCTATCGAACCCAAGATGATCCAATGCAACGCTTGGGGCCCCTCAGATGATACCAAGTCGGTGGGTGTCTCCCGTGCCAGCTTTTCCAAGCTCTCGGAAGAGAAGGTCTTGAGCCGATGGGAAGGAGCCGTGCGTCCGGGATTCCGCTTTTGAAAAGGCTTTTGAATATGGATTGTCCCATGAAGAAGAGAAGGGAGGGCTGTGCGTTTTGCCTTCCATTTTCTTGAAAATCACGAAATCCTCATAAACTGCGCCCTTATGTTTTTCAACATTCCCTACAAGTTGGAGGGTTTCATAAGTTTTCCCCAACTGCCCTTAGACCTTCATCGAAAACATCCTGTGGACTTATCTGAAAATGATATACTCCAAAATCCAATGATTGATTATCATGTTCCCCCATCAAAGTATATCAATCCATATGAACATTACATTTTGGGGGGGGGGACTTTGGGTCTTGTTTCCTCATTTTCAGCTACCTCCCTACCTCCCTATGTCAAACGGTAGGAGATGCAGTGGCCTGGGCAATGGCCAAAGAGAAGGCCATCAAAGTTTCGCAGCTACTCCTAGCCTGGCTGCTGTCTGCCGAGCATCAACCGGTGCCCTCCATGCGGCTGGACTTCATGGTGAAACGCCTGGGGCCTGGAAAGGCGCGGGTGATCTTTGGGGAATACTGTGAGCAAGGCGCCTGTGTCCTGGGCTGGCAGGGTGGACCTCCCACCATTTGGCGCGCCTGTTTAGATGCGGCGCTCAGGGGATGAACATCCCATCCAGCGACCGAACAAAAAGGGGCTGAAGTGCTGAAGATTTGGATCTGGATGGCTGGAGAGATGGCCCTGGTTTGGTTCCAGCACTGCCAGGTGATCATCCCTGTGGCCTTGCCCCACTCCGGGCTCTATGATTGGTCCTTGAGGTGGCGTGAGGCAGGTCCTTCGGTCTGTTGGATGTGACAAGTCGATGAGTTTGCCGCTGCACCAGGGATCACCAGGGTCAAATATTCATGGATATTGATGTGCTGCCATGATGCCGGTAGCATCTTGTGGCTCTGACAGTCATTGAAGCCATGAATATTTGGGCAGCAGCCAAGCACCGTCATGGTGAATTAAGACTCATACATACTTATGCTATCTTATACTGTTATACTATATCATGCTATTCTCATGCCATTCCTTGACAAGACAGACCTGCCAGCGATAGCTTTCAACTCTCAGATTCTGCAACTTCCAAGACGTAGAGATTCCACTCGCTTTCTCGGTGAATATTGATGATCCAACAAGAAGGCAGACGGCAGCCACTACTAGTAGCAGGAAATGTATTCGTGTGACATGTGGATGTGGAAATGTGATAGGATGCATATAGGGATACAAACCAAAGTATGAAGTTCCCACAATATCCCAGGATCAGTTTCTAATGGTAGTTGTGGCACTGGGTGCACACCACATTTGCCCTTCGCTTCCCCCGCATCTTCCAATGCTGCCGTGGCTGTTCTTGGCCTCTCTTGTTGCGTCCACGGCTTCCTCTCGCGAAGGATTTCTGAACTGCTCGGGAGACCCCTGGCATCTACTTCTTGCCTAGCAGCCATAGCGCCAAACATGGTTAGATATGGCATGATATGGCCAAATATTGCATGATAGGCGGTTTGAAGAGTCTTCATTAGAATCTTATAATGCAACAGAATGCATATGAAGGTTTGACGGTACCCCCAAACCATCCATTTTAGTAGGATGTTCCATTGTAAACAAACCATTTTGGGGATCCATATCTTTTGAACGTGGTGATGCTGTGTTGCTGTGGGCAGCATCGCCAAAGCATCTTTGCCTTGTGACCTCTTACGGGATGGGTACGGGTGGCATGTTTGAAGCGTGTTGATCCTGTGCCAATGACACGATTTGCTATGGAAAATCACCATTTTTGACAAGTCAATCTATATCAGAATCTAGTCAAATCACGGAACTGAATGGACCATGTTCATCCATTTTCCATGGCCATTGGATTATTTACAAATTATTTTTAGATTTCCGGAGGGTTCAGGCACTGACAGCTTCAGTGTGACTCCATCTGAGGACATCTCAGAGCATGCCTTGCGACGGGCATACAGGCTCATGGTGAAAGAAAGCCATCCAGATAAGGGCGGGAGTGCCAAGGCAGCAACATGGTTCTTCAAGCGCCATTTACAGTACATGGTATTTCACATGGTATTTCGCAGAAAACATGCTTGTCACATGTTGTCACTGTGCCACTGTCAAAATGGATTGATGATGATTGAAGTTGATCAAAGTTGATTGATGATCATTTTGCTACAGATGCTCAACTACTTTATTACCGATAGCGTGTTTTTCAGACGGAGCGCCCAGCATTGTCGTAGCAACGCCCAGCCTAACAGGCTGCTGGAGGTCACAGAACTTGTTTGAGGCAGGACTATGATTCCCCAAAGCTGACCACGTCTGTGAAATACGAAATGAAAATTGAAGCAATACTTTGTCAAATTACTTGTATTACCTATGTATGAATGGATTGGTTTAAGAAGTTTAAGGGAAAATCTTAACCGGAAACCCTTGTTACATTGTTTCTCCTATGGAATATGGGGGTGTCCTGTAATTTTTCCCTTAAACAAATCCATTGATTGCATTGTACTGTATTGCTCCTGGTCTCAGTTCCTCGGGGGCCTCGGGGGACCATTTTTTGGCCGTTGGTTTTTCCTGAGGCAACGAGCAGACAGCTGAGCTGACCTCGCTGCGTGACTCCTTGCTCCGAGAGCCGTTGAGATTTCAAGTTCTGAGAGCCTCGGATGCGACAACTGGACATAACAAATGGCTGGTCATGTGGAGATCTTGAAACCTTATCTTGTTCTTGTTCAATTGGTTTGGTGTGGATACTTTTAGACATACAATGACATATTATAATATTATATATATATATATAATTATTATATATACATATACGCCTTGATTTGGATGGTAATAATATCAACATTTAAAAACCATAGTTCCCTTTGGATGGTCTCTTCAATCCAGTGATGAGGAAATACGACACCGTATGAGGTGGAAAGATGGGGCATTATCCGAACAGTCTTGGAAATCATTCAGGCCTAATGCTTCACTGGTGACTAGTGACTTACGAGTCACGGGTTCAAAGTGATACACCCAGAATTGGGTCGTTCAGCGCTTAACCTAACCTTGTCTCCCGCGGAGTCGCTAAGGAGCCATGTTTGAAGCCAGCCTGCAGCCCTTTGATACATCTGCTCGTGCGCAGGCCAGTCCATTAAGCAGTCATTTCCAGGGCGTTGTCTCAGCTGTCGGCACTTTGAAGCTTCAAAGTGCATGGTGCCCAAGAGGTAGGGGTCAAACTGCAAAACTTTGATCAATATCTCACGGATCGATCACGAGCTAGATGAAGAACATCCCCAATGGTAAACTTGCTAACTAAGATGAAATCGAGTGAATTCCAGCCCCAGGTTGGTGCGTACGTCAGAGGCACCCTTATTTTCAACCGTTGACTGATAGATCCTCAGCCTTCCTTGGGATCCAAGCTAGATTCTTCATCTATAGCAACACCCCAAACAGGTAGGAAAGTGATACCAAGCAATATCCAAGCAAAATTGCGGTAAGTCACTGAAATCTAGCTTTTTGGGGTCACTATTTAAAAAATATGATGGAATTCACCCATGTACAGTATCAAATATCACTAACCCTTCTTAACCAACGAACAAACAACTATTAACGACTATCAGCACTTGTTAACCACCGATGGGGAAAACTGCAAGATATCGTCCTGATGTCCTGCAGGTTGAGTTTCAAGAAGGATGGCCTTACTTGCAGGCAGAGATGCCGCAGGGCAGTGAATGAAGCAATTTGGGAGGAGGTTTCCATCAGTTGAAATTGTGAGAGACTGTGGATACACATCATGTTTTTTTTCTGAAGATGTGAACTTCAAGCAAGTTGCTGTTTGATCTTCAACTGGACTCCTTTATGAGTCTTCATGATGCCTTCAGAAACGCCAATTTGAGGTGGAATTTGACTTCGACCACCGTGGTTTGTTAATGGATGGAGGGAGCTGGACTTTTGCTTTCGGTTTGAAGAACGGAAGCACTGTCCACTATCGCGGTGACGCGACTCGGCCAGGGGTATAGCCAAGCCCTGCAAGGATGATTGTTGTTGTTGTTGTTGCTGTGTTTTTTTACCTCTATTGATGGGGGATGTATTTATGGGGATTGTTTAAAGCTCTATTTATGATGATTTAGGATCCGTACTAGTCAACTATGAAATAAGGATGTGTTTCCCATTTGCAAAATCATATCCATTTTGCTGGTTACTTGTAGTTAAGTCTGCTGTATGCCCTGTAAACCATGGTAAGCTGGTATACCAACCAAATGCGATCAACGTTTTTGTTTCCTCGATGGCCCGATGGACTGCCACTTCTCTATGGCACACTAGATCCTAGGAGCGCATTGGTGGCTACGATGTTTGTTGCGATTTCCTCCGCGACTCGAGATGTCAACGACATCCAGTTGGGTCTCTGGGCACAATTTGTGTTTTCGTATGCTTTCATGTTGGTTTTGAACCGACAAATCCAATGGTTTAGAAAATCATTTTCCCGACATGAAATGACCATACATTGATATAACTTGGCTATGCCTCATTTTTAGACAAGTCCATGTATTCGTTCCTTTATGTTCTTTCGATATCAAGCGGTGGATGAGTGATCGTAAAATTAATCTGATTTATCTTGGTTCGTGATGGTACAAAATGATGGTGGATTGATTTTTCACAATGAATGGTTTATTTTTTGATGGTTGTTGACTGGTGGTTCTTCATGGCTTCTGAATGGTTCTTGATTTCCTGGCAGCGCAGCCATTTGGAGCATTTCAACAGAACTCTGAGAACCACGCTCCTGAATCATGCAACGGCTTTGGATCATTTAAACGATATGTCTTGCATTTGTTGGCCAGCTACAGGCTCTGTGTTGAAATACATCTTTCTCAAACCAAAATCCAAACTCATTAATTATGTGTGAACTTTCTGCAAAGTATGAATCAGACTGCTTGGTGGTTACATAATGTTTAATAATTATATGTTTTCCCTACTTCAACCCTAATCTGTGATGAGAAAGACTAGTCTTTTCCCGCAGGTTCACACTGCAACACGCGAACATAATCTCAAAAATGGTCGAAAGTTTGGGATTAGCCCCCCCTGAGGTCGAAAGCTAATGCATCTGACTCGGCATCATGTCAGTCTCTTGGGCAGTGCGGGAAGCTTAGTTTGCGATCTGCCACAAGGGCCACTTTCGGCTGAGTTCCATTCCAGTAAACCTAAATGTTCCAAGTTCCAAACCATTCCCTTCCACTTATCCAATGCATTAAAACGTTATAAAATGTTGTAAACTCAATTCTTCCAGCATTTCATTTCTGAAATCTTACCCAATTTCCCTCGACCAATCCTCGGGTTCTAACCCCCTTTCCCTGGAAGGCGACGCAGGGCTCTACGCCACTTCAGATTGTCCATTGCCGGACCGCGTTGTAGCACGAGTCCGAAGGTGTCAGCACGTTGGCGCGGAGTTGGCGCGGAGTTGGCTCAAGATGGGCAAAAATTTATTCTACAAATAGGTTTTTTCTTGCAACTACTGTATCATGAGGATATGTAATGGGATCTATTTTATGGATGTTTTTTTTTTGTTTTTTTTTACAGTAGATGGAATTACAAAAGTGGTGGAAATTTAGAGATATCCCCAAGTTGATCATATTTGTTCAAATATAAACCAGGTAAAGAAGTAGGAGGATTTTGTGAAACCCTTGATGATTCATAGGGGGGATATTGGCGGGGTGTCTTGTGTGTGTGTGTAATAATAATAACATAATAGTACTTCATCGCTATTATAATTACAATATATTATAATATGTGTGTAATATATATTGACATTATTAGATAATAGTACTTCATCGCTCTGAAAATAATGTCAATCTTAGTGGGATACCAATCATACCAAGTGGAGTTGTGCATTTTGCCTCATGGTCAGAGCTGTGTGTATGCCTATTGTGGGTTGGGGACCCCCTAATCAACCATGGTTCATGAATGCGAGGTTGACACTAAAGTGAATAAAGTCAGCGTCCCCAAGTGGGGTTTAGATGCTTGCAGGGATGGTATATTGTCGGGTTTGCTACACATAATATACATTAATATACCATAATGAAAAGTTATCAAACATCATCCATTATCATCCGTGATAATATGCCATATAGGTTTTAACATTAACCATCCGTTATCAAAATTTGGAACTCCTAAGTATGGATGGTCCACTAAATATACAAAGCAGACCAAGGGTTGGTCCAGAACGGCACCCCGCTTTTGACCCGAACATCCCATACCCGTTTTATTTCTATTGTGCATGTGGATGGATCAATAGGTTGATTTGAAGAACCATTTACAGGAAGGCATAGTGGTTACAACCAAATTGCAGGCTTGTTTGTCAATTTACCCTTCAGACAATTTAATGGAAGATAAGTTTCTGGAATTTGATAGGACCTCCATTCTCAACCCCTCTCCATATTAAAAGTGTATGGAAAGGAACCATGCAAATGGGTGTCCCATCATTGTCCCTGAAAATGACAAAAATCAGTGCTGCAGAACTCATGGCCTAGGCGGCTAGGATTGGGACAAATGGCTGGTAGATCTGATGTCTGTTGATGTGTTTTTTTTTAAGTTCTCCCCACTGGAGACAGGCCGTTGCACCAGAACATCACTGGGCAGTGGGGTGGAGCTTTGCAGATTCCAAGCACTTCGGGTGTTGAGGCCGGCCTTCGGAGGATTTTCATCCTCTTTCTCTGGGGGTTTCCATAAATGGCAATCCCCCAAATGGCTGGTTTATGATGGAAAATCCCAATCTAAAATGGATGATTTGCGGGTACCCTTTTTGATACCCCCATTTCAGGAAACCTCCATTTTTTGCGCATCCAGGTTGACCGCCCCCCCTTGCAGGACATCCAGGTGTATCACTGTCACACAGCCACCCCGCTGTCACACGGCCGCAGGTTGCATGTCTTGCGTTTGCCTTTGCACATATGGCCCCATTTGAAGAAACTACGCCGCACAGCAACTTGTGGCAGCATCTGAGTTTGTCCAGAAATGGGGGATCCCCACAAAATGAGAGTTTGTTGCTTGATTGTTCTCCTAATTCGTAACAAGAAAATACAAAAAATGACCTAACTATGCAGGATGGTGCCCCCCAGTTATAAGTTGGTTTATAAACCCCATTAACTATACTCTACATATATCTACCACAAACCATAGTTAAGCCACTTATAAGACAACTTACTAGTAGCTATCTTAGGGGCTCCATCCTGTGGGATTTTCCCCATGGTGTTCCCATCATTTTCCAATTGTGAAGCCTTGAGCACGAGCTGGCGACTCGCCGTCGCATGGTATTGGGTTGTGACGAAAAATGCCCACATTTTGGCGGTGTACTTTGCTTCGCAAAGTTTGGTTTAATCATGTTTAGTAAATAATTTGATCATGGTTAATATATGTGTTTGTATCTCGATTATATACATCCCCTGGTTGCTTTTTTCCTCTGGTGGGCCCAGAAGCTTGAAACTTAGGCTTAGAAGCTGAAACTGAGACCGTGAAAAGCCCAGAGATCCAAAGACCAGATCCGGACACAGCGTCTCGGCGATGGGTTTGGAGCGTAGGATGCGGTAGGGTATGGTTGGGATGGTTGGGTCTTGCGCATCGAAGTGGGGAAACTGAGGCTGCTTCGGAACTTCGGATGTCTCCATTTTGTTTTGACAAACGCACGTCTCGATCCTCGTTGGTGTTCAGCCAATTCAGCAGAAACTGTTGTTGGGGATCATTGCATCTATTTTTGGTATCTATTAATTGTGAATTTATGTCAACTTTCGGTGCAAACAGATGAAACTTTCGGTTTTGGGCACTGCGAAGATGCAAACCAGAAAGGTCTCTCCAATTTTGGGTCCATCGTCACCAGGACGGCTCTGCATTTCAGCATGTTGGAAGTGGCTCCTTCTGCGAAGACGGTGGTGACTTGCTCGAAGGCGCGACGACTGGTACAGCAGTCTACAGCAGTTGTACTGTACCGAAAAGCGTGTCTTGTACCGAAAAGCATAGCCCCAAAAGCCTTCTTACACTGGGATTCTCTGAAGTGCCGCGCTGGGACCATTCCAACTTTTCATCATTCCATCATATCAAGTTGGTTACATATCCCATGATATTATATGATATTATATGTATGATTATACGTCTATCCGCATGATATCCTAATTGCAAGCTGCTGGATTATCCTTCATTAAGCAGTCGACCTGCAGTCGGGGAGTCTTTCTCCGCGCCAGGTGCCTTGGATAACTACGGTGGTTTATCACCCTTTGGAGGCAGCAGATGGTGGGGATGGACTGCCTTGAAACCAGAGGAATCCCAGAGGATTGATTTGCCCATTAAAGATGGCAATTTTCCATAGCTTTTTGTGGCTGTTTACCAGAGGGTATCTATATATTTATCAATTACTTATGCATATCTAGATTTATCCACTCTTCTTTCATATTCATAAGATTTGTATTTATTTGTCCATATGACTTTCGATGATTTATGCATATCTAGGTTTATCCATTATTGATAAAATCATGTATCCATCATTTCTCATTGATATATGTGTACATATCAATCATTGATAAGGTGATCTATCCATACTCTGGGGGGCTTGAACATCCATTTGATTAAATATTTGACTATGCAAATAATGTAATATCTCGATAACAATGCATACAACTGGGTGTGTCTCTTCATAAAGGGCATCCCTGGATTGTCGAGGGCCCTTCACCTTAGGCATCAGGTCTTCCAGGTTTAAGGGGAAAAAAACCGTTGAAACCGATGTAAACAAAGCATGGTTTCCAGTAGATGTTCCAATATGTTTCCATGATTTTTCCTTAAACCAACCCAGTTGATCAAGGTAGAATTCTGGTAGAATTCTGGTGGATCTCGTGCTAGGTGCTCGACGGGCCAGTGCAGAAAGCTCTCTCTTCTATGGCTCCAGATGTCGTGAACGCTGTCGGCGACGGCCCCTCTGTCGTGACTTGGAATTCGAATCCATTTCTATTTCCCTCTGGTAAACTCACATAGCTATTGAACATTGCCATTTATAGTTGATTTACCCATTAAAAATTGTGATTTTCCAATGTTAGTTTACCAGAGGGTGAGTCAATTGACAAAACTGAAGGTCATCATTCTTGGGGAGCACATGGCACGTGGTAGGTTTTCCTTTTCTGATGGTCTTCTACTTGTGGGGAAGTACTCTCAGCAATCATTGAACTTACGAAAACCAGCTGCGCAATTTATTTTTCATGGCCCACCCATCTGTCCACTACTTCAGCACAGGTTTCTACACTGCATACAGCAGTGGATGGTGTCAGCTGTCGAGCAGATGTAGCGTGCTGGTGTGCATCTCAGGATAAACATTGGATATACATTGGATAAACTGGGAATATGATATCAATGTGTATATATATAATGCATATATGTATTTCTGGGATGTGTAATAGTGAATCAATTTTAATAATTGATATGTGGGTGCGTCTGAAAATGGTGGACTGACGAAAATAGTTTCTCCAATTTATGGCCATTTACTGCACTTTGGCAGTCGAACGTGGCAAGGGAAACTCCTCCAATTTGTTCGATGCTGTTCCCATGATTTTTCCCATGTACAGTAAATGCCATCTAACATTGATGTTCTCATTATATCATAATATACCATTATTTACTATTAATATATATATATACATATGTATATATAACACATATACATTAATATAACAAATATATATATATATACATAATATATATATATATATAATATATATATAATATATATATGTTATATATGTGTATGTTCCCATGATTTTCCCATTGAAATGCACATTTCGTTCCTCGACTTCCCAGCCTTTTAGTCCAGGCCAGAGCTGGCGATCCTTTGACCGTGACCTTCGCGAAAAGTTAAGACGACACCGCGAGTTCGCAAAACGCCCGCGGTGATTGGTTTGAAATTGACCCCCTGACCAGTTGTTTTTTCAAAACTAGTTCATGTCTTTATATAATATATGTTAGAATAATGATCCTTCCATACAGACACGAAGATTGATGAACACTGTTGACTCTTCTTTGCAGCGTTTTGAGTATCCCTCAAAGGCCTTTTGTCGATCTATCCACCCACCTCTCTATCTTGGGCTCGCTACCTTCTGGTAGTTTAACAGTTCGCTACGAAAACACAACATGTTTATATACTACTGTGGATGGGCCAGCGAAATCCTGCACCAGTTGATAGGTGGTTTAGTTTATTCCATGATTTTCTTTGGCTTTCAACCATCCATGTTGCAGGATTTCGCTGGCCCATCGGGAAATCATTTTTCACCATCCCTCAGTGGGAGGTTCAACGCCCTGATTTCGTTGAGATTGGTGACGATATGATGGCCGACTGGCGCGAGCCTTGAGATAGATATGGTACATAGTGGTAGTATGTAGATACCTAGATACATAGATATAGACATACACGCACCTACACAATCCTACACATACAATTGCATGTATATTATGTATATGTCATATGCATGTACGTTGGGTATGTATTCGTGGCCTCTTATCTTTTAAAGGACTAACTTGTTGCAAAGAACATAAAGCACTGAATCCTGTGACTATTTCATCCGGGGGGTGGTCTTTTAAAGGTCTAGGAGTATGTGTACAAGCATGCAAAGACCGATAGACCCGCTTTTTAAAGCACTACAATTTATGCTATGTCTATCGACATTTGCGTCATGATGTTGCGGGTACTGGGGGCATGACATTTTTTTCTACAAGAAGTCTATATAATACATGGACCAAACCCTGTGCTATGGTGTTTGTAAAGCAAGCACTGTACCTGCAAAACCAATGCCATTTGTACATTTGCTCTATGACCCATTCACCAAAATGACATGGCCCTGCGGTTTATATACTTCATAGAAGCAACTTGCAATGGATAAAGCAGAAAAAGGAACCACTCCAAGAAACCTCTTGCGCCTCTGCTTTTGGAAAGCTGTTCCTAAAAAAATGATTTGCTTTTTGAGGGTTTTTTGCACCCTTCCCCAGCTGCAGCATTTTTCTCTTGTTCTTTCCACGAGTTCTACTTGGTTTCTTCATGAAAAGGCTCCAGAAGGCTTCCCAAAAGGTTCCGAAGGGGTGTCATCGTGCACCTTTGAAACAGATGGGCATTCTTTCAGGAAAGATTGCTCTTCTTTTGAAAAGTACTATATATATATGCGTTTCCTCAAAAGAATAGCACATTTTCAAAAGAATGCTGAGTTGCATGTGATGCTGCACTTGCTCAAAAGCTGCGCTTTTCTGTGGATATGTACCTGGCAGAGGCATGTATATATATACATATATATATATATCCATTCTAAAAGGATGGTTGCATTGTAAATCATTGTGAATGCCATGCTTTCTTCCGCCAAATTTGCCCCTGTTTCAGGAAGCGGCGTGCATTTTTGCAGAGTGCTACTTGCTGTGCTCAAAAGAAATTCACCTTGAAGGATGCTGTACTCGTTGAAGGAGCGCTAGGTCTTTGGAATGTCGCGCTTTCAAAATGGAGTGCCAGACTTTCTTAAAGGAACAGCCCCTTGCTAAAGGATGGCTGTATTTGCTGCGGTGGGTACTGTACTTGCTCATCAACAGATTGCATTTTGTCTGGATACAGTTGTGTTTGAATGTGAATGTGGCCTTTTTCCTGAAGAAAACAAAGAAAACTGCCCTCATACACTGTGCACTTTGCGTTAAACCGAATACGTTGTTTTTATGCAAGGAATGCTGAACTTAGAAGGAATGTGACATCCTGTTCTGGGATGTTGCAGTTTTCCAAGGAGTGCTGCGTTTTTTTTGCGGAAAAAGAGTTTCTCAACGGAATAGCACCTTCTTGAATTAGGGAATACTGCATTTGCAAGCAAATGCTTCAGTTTATCTTGACAAGCGCAGCGCCTTTGGAAAGGTATAATGCGGAAAAGGCTGTAGAGATGTTTTTGCTGAAAAGATTAACTTTATTCCGCGTTCAATCTCAATATACTGGTTCTGTTTCAGAAAATGTTGGTGAAGGGGGAAGGTCTCTGTGTGTGTGCGTTGTTATTTTTCCTATTTCCAAGTTATCACAGTCACGTTGCACAGCACATTACATCGCATTACAGTATACTGTATCATTTGCATAACATTGACTTGCATCAAATTACACTAGATTGCATTGAATTGCACGAGCTGAGTCATACAAGCATGAAACTACATTCAATGACATACGTCACCTTATAGTGCATCACGTTACATTACATGCATGTGTACGTGCACATGCACATACTCACGCATCCGAAATATGTTCCTTAGAACTCTTGCATCTCATGTTCTTAAAAGAAAGACCAAAGGGACAGGGCAAACGCAAAGGGTTTCCAATCTATGCTCACGCGATTTTGTGGTTTGTGCGCGTTCCTGTTGCCACTTTGACTGCCGAAGATGGTTGTAAGGTTCTATTGGTCCCAATACAATCTTGGACTAGGAAAACTTGGCTGACAGTGCTACTGCCTTCAGGACGGACCGCCACAAATTAAATCTGCCCGCACCAAAGATGCCGGAGCGTGGTCAACATGAGCCGAGGATGGTAAAGCTTCACTTAGGGGGGTGCGATTTTGGGACAAGTCACAGACCGCCAAAAAGTGCATGAGACTGTGGTATTTTCATCACTCTTCATTTTTTCAGTAGCGATATGCAGCTCTCAAGGAACTACACGTCCGCAGCAGCATTCTGTTAGCAATTGGAGAATCTGAAAACAAAAGACAGCATCAAACCAAGAAAGGAGACATTAAGCTACAGGATATGCTGCTAACCAGCACCTGTACACGGGACCCAGTTGAATGAGCAAGGTGGGACCCAAATGGACCCAAACCACCGACAGAAAGAGCCAAGAAAGATGAGAGAACAACAACCAGCCAAAAACATTGGTCCTGTGACGCACAGCAGGGTTCATGACCACCAGTCTCTCTCTCGCTCTCTCTTTAGAGGAAATGTGAATTAAGGGAGACAATGGTCTCGAAGGAGTGACCGGGGTCTCCCGGAAAGCCTCTGGCGGCCCCTGCTCGCTTTAGCTATAGAAAAATGGAGCCAGCATAAATTGAAAGATGCTGCAAGAAGCCCCGAAAATCCTAGTACCAGTGCCAGCTGATGGCAAGAAAGTGAAGTCATAGAGTAGACTGGATTGTTAAAAGCCAAAAACTAAATAGAGCATTGGTGGCCATAGGTGACCCTGTTTGGACAAGTGGTCCGACTTCAATGGATGTATCTTCAAGAAAATCTTGGGCTGTGAGTCCCTGGAAAAAAGTAACAGGAAAGAAACAAGCACACAGCAGGAAACAAGAAGTGAACCAGCTGGGAAGGGATCAACAACTACAAAGGAAGAATCATCAATAATGTGGATTGAAAGCCCTGTAGAAATGGTGCATGCAAAGAGTGGGCTGCTGTCACTCCTGAAAGTTTGGACGGCCAGCGCTGAGAACCATCTGCAAATTACCACTAGGCTACACCGGTGAGACAGATGGAGACTGAGCTCAGATTCTGCAGGGTGTTGTTGGCGTAGATGCCCATGAAAAGAAAGATGTCCTGGCAGAGGTTGGAGGTGTTCATGAAGTCGATGAACTTGTCAGCAATGTAGTAGAGAGTTCTTTCATGTAGTTTGCCATGTTCTGGGTCATAGTGGAGAGTGTCTGGCGTAGTCAAGTTCAGTGCTAGGAAGTCTGATCGAGCTTGAGGAGAAGATCGAAGTTCCTGCTGGAGTCCAAAGCCGGGGTCAGAGAGTACAACATACTTGGCAGAGAGAGCATCTAAGAATTCTTCCCAACCTGGTACTGTTCTAGCCTTCTTTGTAGGAGAAACTTCTCTGGTTGAGGCTCTGTGTCTCCTGATGAGGTCAAGTTCTTCTGGAGTGTTGCGCGCCACAATGACGAACCGTCTTGGTGAGAACTTCTGATGGGGTTTCCTTGCTCAGCTTGGTTTCCTGGGTCTGCGTGGGGCCCAACTGGCAGCGAAGCTGCCCCCAAACGGGCCGCAGCTGCGATTTCAAGTAACAACGTCAATGTGAACGGCGATGACGATGCCACCCCCGGTCAAGCCATGTTTTCTCATGGATGACGCAGGGCAGGATGAACCTAACTGACGGCAGGGATCTGTCTTCCCTTTCCTGGCTGGGTGCAGGGAGCTCTGGGACTCCTGGTGTGACTTTTGTTGTTTCTTGTTCGTCCCTTGATGCATTTTGGCGCATAGTTTCTGTTCACTTTGAAGACAGCTCGTCTTCTATTAGTGAGGAACATACAGTGCTTGTAGGCCCTCATGGCTGTAACAGTTGTGTGGCACAGTGTGCCGATGGACCTCCTGACATTCTAATGTTAATGCCACATGGAGCAGTTGAACCGCATGTTGATTGGATAGGTATCCTAACAGGTCCCGCGGCGTAGGCAGAAGGAAAACAGTGTTGAACGGATCAACATTGTTGGTTCCAATGTTTAGAGCTTCGTTCTTTCCGCAAAGAGTTCTAAATTTCTGGGGGCGGAAATGTATCTAGCTACTCTTGTAGCTTCATTTTGCCCTACTTGCACCCATCTCATTACACCATGGTCTTGTCTACAAAAACTCAGCTTGGTCATTTTCCACTTTTGCAACTGCTCAAAACGCTGAAAGGCTCGAAAAAACACGTTCGTGCAAAACCCTACTGATTTGATTGCTCTGGCGACAGTTTCTGCCGAAAAAGTGTGAAGAAATGAGCCAAAACTTCGTCGGCGCGCGCGGTACAACTACCTGTATATTATTTGTTGCTGCTGCTTCTTGTGCTGCTGCTGATATGTTCCAGTGCCAATATTGTCCTTTGTGTTCAGCATGCAATTTGCTTGACAGCTGAATGACCGTAGCTACTTAGCTACTTTGATGGCCCTGTAATCGCTACGCTGGCTACACCTATTCTATACCATTGGTCTCCGGGTGTGCTTCTGGCCTTTTGCCGTGCCATTTTCACTGTTCAGCTCACTGCTCCATACTCCCATCACTGCTTTGCTAAAATGGCGCTGTAGCGGTTGCTGACGCTACTGCAGCCTTGACTGTTTTCTTTTTCCTCTATTCCATCCCTGTGTCCGACAGAGGTCTATCTTAGTTTTGCCGGTCTGCGTTTTTACCTTTCGGCTCTTCCCTCTAGGATTTGGCCTTGGAAAAAGGCTTGCGTTTAAAAATGGATTTGCTTTCCTTGGGTCACCCAGTTGTTGTTCACCCTTGTTGCAGTCTTGCCAGCTTTTTGACCCTGAACAACATTTGGTATAGACACTAATGCGGGTCAGAGTTCGAACATATAGTACATGCATGAGTCTGCCCCTGCCAAACGAAACGGCCACACGCTTGTAATCACAAGGGACCGAGGTGTTTGAATGCTAGCCTTTTTGTCGCAAAACCGCTTTCCACCATATTTGGAAGTTAGAGAGGCACGTGCATGTTTCAAACAAATAGTGACAAAGCCCAAAGTGAAGCCCACCTGCTGCAAGGTATGCTCCCAAAACAGATGAGACAGAACAATACGGATGGACAGACAGACATACGGACGCTACATTTAGTACACATATGCATGCGCAAACGTGCACAAGTTACTTCTAGATTAAATTTGTTTACGTATGTACATTTAAAGAAATATTCCAAGGTGCGCGTACATATTTTTAGTAATATTATGTGGTTATGTACATATATATATATGTATACTTGTGTAATCTCGTGTACATACATACGTATATAGGTTTAAAGTTGTTTGTATATGTACACACACATAAATTTACTTATTGTACATATATACGTAGTTGTTTGTTTATGTACATGTGTTGTATACATACATGCAAACAAAAATTTACAAATGCCAATAAATTACATATATATATATATATGTGTGTGCATGTATATACCTATAGAGACACTTCAAAGTTGCTGACGCAAACGCCAGCTACACATGATCTTTGGCCTTTTTTGCATGGTTGGGATGGGAAGTTGTGCCACATTCAGGTCTGCATTGAGCTGCTTATCATCAAGGCTGGGGCTCGCGAAGTAATAAATGCTAAACACCAAAATGGTAAGAGCAAAAGAAAGTTGAAATGCACAGGGTCATCATCAATCCAGGCCAAAGGCTTATTGGGTGATTATAAATAGTGAGTGCACATGTTGAATCTGTTGAGCATGGCCAGCAAACCGACCCGAAATTAGAGCCTCCATGAAGACTTGTTGGGCTTGGTTACCAAACAGCTTTGCTTGCCTCTAGTTGAAAGACAGCAAGTGCGTTCTTACTGTCGTCATTTGAGTAGTCAAACGTCTCTGTTTGGCTGATTCTTGCACCACTCCTGGTAGGTCTCCCGCATCCTTCCTTCATTAGCTTTCTATGTCATGTAAACTGAGGAGAACTATAACCCATTCTTGTGCTGAAATTGGTGATAAATTTGATAGCGACAACACTAGTCAGTTCAAAAATCTCCAGAATGGCTTTTTACACCTGAATTCTTTTTTGGTTTCCTGAGCGAATGAAGAGGCCAGACCCCTCGCGGGCAGCTGGTAGCCGAGATGACCCTCACATGGCATGCCTCGGCATCGAGCAACTACGCAGCCGAGAGGCCCTACCCGTTGATAACGCCAAGCCTATGAAGTTGAAAGACCCATTCACAATAGATACACATTCGGCATGTTTCAGCTTCGCCATGGTTCGAACATGCCATCTTTCCTCATGTTTTCCGTTGGCTGGCCTGTTGTGACTGGTAGGTTTGGCGAGGCGCCTTGATGGACTTGGCGAAGAATAGTAGACAGAGCGACTTGGCCTATGTTTGGCCGGGAAATCGTGGGACAATGGTTTTTTGTAGAGCTGCAGTCTTCTCATGATTCCGGGTGATCTGAAGCTCTTCATTGTCCGAATCCATGATATGGGTTTGAACCCTTGTAGCAGCTGGATACAGGTCGCCAGTTGCTCTACAAGAAGCAACCATCCGTATAACGGAACTTCCACAACACAGAGCTCCGCTGCTGTTTTGAGGTGGCCTCCCAAGCCTTCCCCTGTCTTGGGGGGCTCTATATTGCATAGATTTGTGGGCCCAAGGCTATTTACATCCAAAATCACCGGAAACATCGGCGGCCATGAGCTGTGAACAGCATCTAAAGAATCAAGTTTGTTTTTCTTATCTTAGAAGGTTTCAGGCGTGCTGTTGAGGATCCACGACACTTCCTGAGGGGCCATTGAGGTTGGGGCACAAGACTCAGCGAAAAAGGCAGCCGCCAGCGCCCAAAAAGCTGCCTTTGCCATACTACAGCAGGGCAGTGAATCTTCAGCTGATCATCCAGCCTTTTTGCGGTCAAGAATGGCCATTCTTTCTGGAGCAAGAAGTTGCTCAATGTTATTTTTGCATTGCCTTGTTTTTAGGCAGCTGCTGGCACCTGCTGGATGTCACGCGCGGTGAAAGCGACGCTGTTCGCATGACCTTCACTGAGATTGCTTGAGGGCAAGATATGCTTCTGCTTGTTATGTTTTTGCTTGTACATATCTTCGAGTATGTGTGAAGAGCCATTTGTTGCCGTGAACAAAATCTTCGCCAGCAAGGATCGCTCCTTTTCGGAGGGCACGCCGTGATACTGTAGACCCACTGTTTCACAACCTCGGGTTCCACCAGGGGTTATCACCCTGCAGGTTCCATCTGGAATCGGGGGGGTGATTTTGCTTCCATATTGCCTTGCAGATGCTGCAGTCCTCACCACCTGGTCCTTACATGCTTTGTCTTGATTCGTTCAGACTAGGGGTCGAAAATCCCAGCATCCCATGCGAGGCTCCAACAGAGATGTTCCCCTGCTAAATTGCAGCCACCTGCGCCGTGCAGAATGATGACGAAGCAGCAACTCATGACCTTAGTCTTGCTTGCTTGTGCAAATCAAACTTGGCCAGTCCAAACCGACCTTCGGCGTCACCTAAAACATCTTTACCAGCATCTTGTTGAAGATTGTGCAAGCCACTGACTTGCAAGAGCCGTTTCGGGCTCACCATGCTGCACACGCAAGCCGGTTCTGACAGAAACTTGGCAAGAAGGGTCATCTCTGGTTTCCACCTCTTTTGGCAAAGACCCAAGTGATCACAATTGCCTCGCAAGGAAAATCAGCACAAATGGTCAACTTTGTTCCTTCCCAGGAAAAGCCACAGTTTGAAATTAAGGCACGCACGATTCTTGTGAACGCTCAAGCCTCATCTGTTGTTCTATAGTCTCTCTTTGGCCCCCCTTACTTTTTTATCCAGCCTCTTTGCTGAAGACGGAAGTCACCGCTTGCCGACTACTGAGGTAGTTGCAGGGGCAAAAGTCTTTGAACCGTGAGACCCGAGGTCCAAGAAAGCGCCATCCACTTCGCGTCTTGGCTCGTAGCTGTATGACCATAGTGCCTGGCCTGCAACGGCAACATGACGGATCATTGTGACAGTTTACCAAATAAATTCAAAAACAAAAAGCCAATTGCTCAAAAGTCAGCGTCGACGTTACATGAACGCCTTTTCGAAAAACAACGACATTTCTGCTTCAAAGCGCCCGTCGAAGTTTTGGCGTCAAAACCCTTCTTGGATTTTGACTGGTTCATTTTTATTGTTTGTCCTTTCACCGCAGGCAAGCGCATTTGGGGCACAGCCCTAGTCTGGCAGCTTTCTTGAGGATACCTGCTGTCGCTGGGGCTGTCAAGAAGCTGCCTCTGCTAGCTTGAGTTAGGTGCCTGCCTTTGGCAATCGAACAGAATGCATTCCTATACAACTTGCCAGTTGCCAACTTTGACATAGAAGGGCCTTCAAAAAATACGACCAAATTTTGTTCAGGAAGGGGCAATCGACACCACAAGTTGCTTTGCGACACTATCTGACTGCATTGCCGGGCCGCAGTCTTAGGGGTAGCCTCAGGTCTGAAAGCCTCGGATCCCCTGAAGTGAAGCATGTCAGTGATATGCCATGTACATTATCTGCAGCATGCTTCGCACTTTTTTCCCGCCCGCCCTCCCTAAGCCTAAGACGTGGGAAGCTGCGTCATCAAAAACCCAAAGTCAAAAGAATTGGGCAGGCTTGCATGTTGACCATTGCGGAAGCCGCAAGGAAGGAGAGAGGCAGCGCCATTGCACCTGAACCAAGGTCTCACGGCCATGATACGTATGTTGCAGGCTTCCCGATTTTGCAAGAAAAAGGACGGTTTCAAAGGCGCAGGGCGGCGCTTTAGTGACCACAGGGTTCTTCGGCCTTGCGCAGTTGACCTAGAACAATTGACATGCTTCCGTGGCTGGGACAGCCTGGACAGAGCGTCTACTTGGAGGCGTTTGATGAGAAGCTGAAGCCTGAAGCCCTGAGAGCGAAGAGACACCCTTGCTGCGAAAAAGCCATTGATAGGCAACGTGCCATTTTGTAACTTGCAGCTGCGCCAGGATGCAGCACCAATGCATTCAATACTATATGTACTATATAATGGGTCAGCGTTTTCTGACTTAGTTGATTCAAGCGTGTCTGATTGCAGCTTGGTGTGATATTCAGTGGGTGCACGGAATCCTTCTTTGACTGACTAGGGCCCTCTACTCGTGGTCGCCCCACAATGGCTGGTGGGTCTGCTTTATATAGTTTGGAACTACGCTTGGACAACATTCACTTTCCCACACGGAACTGCAGTGGCAGCGCTTGCGAACCATCTGTCGCTTCAGCTGGCCTGCATGGTCAACGCCGGGCCTTGCCATCGCGGCTTGAGAACCCATTTTCATTGCTGCTTGGACCCAAGCAATGTGGAGGTTTCACCTTGCCATTGTGGCTATTCTGATTGTATTGCCATCGCTGGTCTGTGTTTCATTTTGAGCTGGACCTGGGCAATGAACCTTTCATGTTGCCACTCTGGCTTGGCCACTGTGGCTGGAGGAGTGGTCTGGCGCCCAGCGAGTTGCTTTTCTTGGGCTTATGTTTGGCTTTGAGCCCCGAGAATCCAAATCAATACCAAGCAATGCCTTGAGGTTTCCAGCGATGTGCAAATTCGGAAACATGCTGCCTAGAACAATGGATATATGCTGTCGTGCATGGTCTGACATGAGCAGTGAATGCAAAGCAGGCTTGAGATTTGCTGATTCAATCCTCAGCATGCTACCCATAGACATTGGCAGGCAAGAATCCGGCTCAGTCAGACATTGTTAGGGTATCAGATGAAGAATAACACCCCCAAACTTGACTGCAGTGTGACTGTACAGAGTTCCCAATTTTTAGCAAGAACATGAACGGCTGTTTCGGAGTTGGGAATGGGGCGAAGGTGGGAGCTTGCAGCCCGGCTCCTCCTGGACACCGCAGCAACGTTCAGCCACCGACAAAAGGGTCTGCTTCACTACGTAGCGCAGGCACGTGCACCCACTTCCATTGCCATCCTCATCCGAGTCGTCCACCATGGAATCCGTCTTTCTCTTCACCTCCTCCTTCTTGCCAATGACCTGCTTGTCGTCGCAGGTAGGACATAGGGTGCTCGCAAGGCCATGTATCTGCATCCTTGGGATTGAACTCGGGTCATGACAAGATCGCCTCTGTATTCTTCATACCGCCGCTCTCCTGTTCCTCCGCATCCTTTCCTCCCCTTGATCGCAGCTTGAGTTAAGATCAAGTTCATGGGATCTCGAGCAACACGTCCAAGGCTCGAGAGACCAGTCCAGCTCCACCTCCAGCCAACCCACCTCCAGATCCTTCAGTTGAAGAGCTGGCCGCCTCACTTGTCCCCTTCCGGAGGTACTGAGTCTGTTGTGTGCTTTTAGATTTTTAAATCTTGTAAGAATGAGCTGTTAGTGCTGCAAGAAATCATTCCATGATAGGTTAATAATATGTGTTGTGGAAAATTCTTGCTAGAATATTTTTGCTTTGGGTACCCCCCCCACTTTCAAACATACTTGGAATAATTATTGACAAGGTACGCACACTTATCTGGTAGACTTGCATCCACTTAGTGGTATTGAAGTATTTTTGGGGCAGCCTTGAAGTCATTCTTGGCTTTTGTTTCCCAGAACTGAGTTATTTTCGAAACTCGTGCTGGATACCTTCAAGGCGGTGTCTTTACCCAACCTGCATCAAATATGTAAATCTACGTTTAACCCCAAATTCGGGGACGTCCTTGAACTTCCTCAAGGGATCATAACAAAAACACATGAACCTCTTCAACTGTTCAAGACCAAATTCGGGGACGTCCTTGAACTTCCTAAGCCTGGGGGTCTCAATGAACCTCTTAAACTTTTTTACGACACATTCGGGGACGTCCCTCAATCTCCTAAGGGGCATACAGCCAAAACCCTATCCTAGGGAGAGGGCGATTTGTCATCTCCACCCGAAGGTCGGGGACGTCCTCCAACCTCCTAAGGAGATGGCGATAAGAGGGCAAAACTAAAATACCACTAAGCGTTACTGTTCTGAAAGCTGCCGTCCCCTCTTTGTCATCTCCAACCGAGCATCAGGGACGTCCCCTCCCTTTGTAAGAAAGAGGTTGGCTTGACCTCTTCCTAGCATGCGCTTTGGCAAAATCTCTTGGCTCCAGCCCTGCAGCAAGCAAGCGGCTGCTTCTGCTACTGACGTGGCTGCTTCAGTTGCTTCGTCATTTTCCTGGCCGCTCACACCCAGTATAGTCTAACTTAGACAACGAACTGCAAATCATTCTTGTGTGACATGGATTCTTCAATTTTTTTCGTGCGGCTTTTAGCCTGGATAAAAAAATATCTTATGAATCTTTGTTTATTCGAAAACTTTGTTGAATAGCTTCTGGTTTCACTTAGCAGTCCAAGACCTAACTTTTAAACTTTTTTTAAATGTAGCCTGCCTTTTGATCATAGTTTCTTTGATGTTATGTATGGTGAAGTTGCCGTGCAACCGCCAGCGATGTCAAGCTTTTGCTGGGGTTAGGAGATAGCAAAATCTCCAAGGGTGAGGAGAGAGTAAAAACTAGAATTGATTAATGTACCCAACTTTTAGAAAATAAAGCGTTAGCGTGCTGCGAGTGGCAGAAAGTAGTGGCGCTCCTGCACTCAGAGAGTGCGGCATATCTTCGCGGCCAGCGTTGAGGAAAACTTTTTGGAGTTTGGAGCGCATCCAAGTTTTGTTTAAAACGCCTGCACATAGCTGGTCTTTTTGAAGCGACGTATGCTTGAACTGGCGTTTGGTTTGAAAGCTGTTTCGAGCCAACACAACCAGTTGCGTCCGCTCGGGTGCGGTGGGCTACCTTGAGTGTCCGTGCTGGAAGTTTGTTCCGAGCATACCTGGTTCAACTTCGCCCACGGGATGGTAAAGCCTATATTCCGAGCCAACACAACCAGACGCGTTCGCGCGAAACGATGTCCCGAAACCTTCTTGGTCCCAGCCTACATGTTCAATATTCTTTTTTTTGCAGATTTCGGAACATGCTGTTCGGCTAAAACATTTGTTTATTTCGATTGATCCCCAACATGGCATTTCAAGGCCATTGCTCTGACATACTTTGCCAAACTCAAACCACGGCAAGTTTAGACACAGTTTCAAACAAAGGTGAAAACATCGCATTTTCATACTGCAAGAACTCCGGCCACAAGCCCCATTACAAACCTCGCGCCATTGTTTTGATTTTCAAGGGGCGAACATGTGATACCTTTAGCCCTTAGCCCTTAGCCCTCCAGTGTTAAAAGATGCGGCACGTGCGAGGTGAGACTTGCACAGCTATTTTGGGTAAAAAGTTCAAACTTTTAGATGCCTGGAGTTTGGCTGGCTAAGTTCATGATGGCTTGAGCCGTCTTCAATGTAAAAACTAGCTGGTAGAAATAGATGAAAAGGATAAAGCACAGTATTTCCTGTCTTCAACCCAACAGGCTCGAAACTTTGATGAAATTTCGGCCAAAATTCTCTCCTTTTTTTTTAAACTGCGACCCTGTTTTTTTCCCCACCTGTCAAGTGAGGGTTGTTAGATTTTAGCCGCCCTCCTCGTCCTCCTCGTCCTCCCTCCGCCGGGCCTCAACTGCAAGCTCTAGATCGCAGCGTTCCCCGCCGGACCCGGACAGCAACCTCTGGATCAAAGCGCTCCCCGCCGGACCTCAACTGCAAGCGCTAGATTGCAATGTTCCCCGCCGGACCCGGACAGCAACCTCTGGATCAAAGTGATCCCAGCCGGACCTCAGCTGCAAGCGCAAGGTCACAGTGTTCCCTGTCGGACCCGAACAGCAACCTCTGCTTCAAAGTGATCCCCGCCGGACCTCAGCTGCAAGCGCTAGATCGCAGTGTTCCCTGCCGGACCCCTCAGGATCAGAGTGTTCCCCGCCGGACCTCGACCGCAAGCTCTGGATCAGAGTGTTCCCCGCCGGACCCGAACAGCAAGCTCAGGTTCAGTGTTCCCCGCCGGACCTCAACCGCGAGCTCCGGTTCAGAGTGTTCCCGGGCCTCAACCACAAAGAATTCCCGACAATATACCAGATAGAATGCCAGAAGAGAATGTCAGAATAGATGTCAGATAGAACGCCAGAATAGAATGTCAGATAGAATGCCAGATAGCATGCCGGAACGTATGCCAGAACATATGGCAGAAAAAATGCCAGAGGAAATGTCAGTATAGATGCCACAAATGATGCCAGATAGGATGTCAGAATAGATGCCAGATAGAATGCCAGAATAGAATGTCAGATAGAATGGCAGAATAGAATGTCAGATAGAATGCCAGATAGAATGCCCGAATAGAATGTCAGAAGATTATACAATATATATAAGTATAGATTGGTTGTGATGATAGCCAGCAATCTGGAAGGTTACATGCGGGTGGGCCTGGACCATATTTGTTTTTTTCGTAATGATTTGTACCATCACAGCAATTTCCTAATACAAGTCGGACACCTGCAGGGGAAGGCTATGAAAACATCCATGAGCCAGCAAAAGTCCTCACGAATTTTGAAAACCCAGGAATTTGGGATTTTTCAAGGAGTCAAAATCACTATGTACTTGTACGGCATACTGTGCAGAGAATTGGTTGCAAGTGCCTGGGCCTTGGTCGCCGTGCATGGTTGGTTTGTTTCAAGTACTGAGTAGTTGAGTCTACTCGTTGCAATGCAAAGATCTCGTCCCAAAACCGGTGTACAATGCGCAGAATCTTCCACAAAGCAACATCTAGAAGTTATGGGCGAACAATCCCCCTTTACGATGGGTAGCCAAAACCTTATTAGGCCCTGATTTTGACGACCACGCTAACCATGTAGCTGAGGCATGTTGTGTCTTGCTGTCGTGTGTACGAAGATGTATATATCTAGTTAAATGGACCTGTTAAAAAATACATGTTTCTGAATAGCGCAGCGATTTTCCAACTTGATGAGATTAGTTATTCGAATATTTGCGCACGTACTCTGCAGGTGCAGTACCTTTTTTCCCGGTCTACTTGTTGGCTGGCTGGCTTGCCGGCTTGCTGGTGAGATCTGCCCCTTTGTTGTGAGATCATGGTCGTCGGTGTGCCATGCGGTTGTGGTGAGATGTGTCCATTGTTGTGACCCGTGCGCTCGTAGTTATTTCGGACCATCAAAGGATGCGAGGTGCCCTCAGACAATTGTCCCCGATACTTGCAGGGGAAGGCCGTGAACAGTCATGAGCCAACAAGAGTATGATTCTGGCAGTGACCAGCAGAAAATTGTTTTTTCCAATCTTCGGGAACAGTTGACGGACCATCAACACAAGAATGTGTTGACTGTGCTAAATGAACCAAATGGTCAAGACTACCACCTTTTTTTTCGAACAGCAAAGTTGTTAATCAAACGTATTTGGAAAAGTTTGAAATAGGTTCCAGAAAATCCGGGATTAAATAACAGTTGGAATCATTTGGAATATTTATTACTCCATGTGCAACCATGCCGGGAGAATTTCAAACATTCCGGGGTTTTGAACCACTCACCTCATAGAGCCCCATTTCCAAGTTATCTTGGGAGGCTCGTTTTGCCACTGTAAAATCAGTAGCCCCGGGCACCAGTGGAATTTAAAGAGGATGCATTTTTTGCATTGTATTTGACCCCATGCACAGGATATATATATATATATATATGTAATTATTTTGAAATTATACATATATATATGTAGCGTGTGTATGTATATATATATTGTTTATTTATATATATATAGTATTTATTTATATTATATATAATGTGTATATACACAATGCATATATATATATATTTAATGTGTATATATATATATTTATAATGTGTATATATATAGTGTTTGTGTGTATATATATAGTATTTATTATATTATATCAGAATGTGTAAATATAATATAATATATAATA
>Ga0126342_10001618_pt1 | contig 32415 bp, 35 predicted proteins | sample Cyp1metagenome_FD_92528 | JGI IMG/M metagenome (GOLD analysis project Ga0126342, IMG submission 92528) | Coral microbial communities from Lord Howe Island, Old Settlement Bay, Australia - Cyphastrea 1 metagenome | ecosystem: Host-associated > Invertebrates > Cnidaria > Coral ...
AGATATGCCAGAAGATATGCCAGATAGAATGCCAGATAGAATGCCAGAAGATATGCCAGAACATATGCCAGAAGATATGCCAGGTAGAATGCCAGAAGATATGCCAGATAGAATGCCAGATCGTATGCCAGAAGATGTCAGATAGAATGCCAGAAGATTTGCCAGTAACAAAACGTATAAATGTCATGATGGGGATGACTCGAAGTAAAGTAATTTAAAGTACTGCATCAACGCAAACCAATTGTCGAAGCAAGAGTTGAACCAAATACAAAATCGTCCAAAACCATCCAAGACCTACAAGCCACTGACATCCACTGACCATGCATGGCTGACCAAACACTACACACCTCACACAGCCTACATCAGATCCTGCAAGATATTGCAAGATTCTTTAGATTCCTGCCCCAAAAGTCAATTACAAGTTCTTGCAATTTCTCCAGTATAATCTGCATATTGGCTAACAAAGATGTCCGATGTACGGCTACTGCCTGTACGAATAATCAATCCTTAATCAATGCGAGCTCCTAGTCCCTTCCGACACAATCCGTGCAGCCCATCCAACTTCCGTCCTTCATATCGTGCTCCACCCTCCCACATCTCCACCTCCGTAAATCAAGCACAAGGAGTGTTCAGTGTGTTCAGTTCGCTGTGTTTGCACTTAGATTGACATGAACTGCCCAAAAACCGAATCATCATGAGTCACGACGACGGAGAGGATGAAGGATGTGCAAGCACATCTTGAAGCAACACGGTTACAGCTATTGGAGACTTCAATGAAAGTGCCATGGCCCGTCATGCAAAGAAAGCATGACCGTCGGCGTCACATGTCGATGGAGGCCCTAGCGCTCAGACAGAGGGGATCACAAACTCCTAATTATAGGAAACGCACCTTTGCTCCTTTTGTGCTGAAGCAGGACCAAAGCTTTCAGGAACAAAACGCTGAGCGGCCCCTGCCCGAAGTCTTTTTTGATCAAAAGTAGCCAAATCAGAAAGCCTCTTCTTTCAAGGCCAACATGGCAGAAGCAAAACAAAGCCACATTGAAAAAACCTTTCTCTTTAGGCCAACATGGCTGAATTCAAGAAATAAGGAGGCAACACTCGTAGCATTCTTTTCATCGTCCACGACCCCGCCTCGTTGACTTTAGTCGTGGCTCAACACAGCTCTTCTAGTTACCTCCTCCTAGTGACGTGAAAACGTCATATGTTTTTGAGTGGTTTAAATGTCAATTGAGTAAGGAGGGCAATTGAATCCTGAATATATACTTTGACTGTCCGTTCCGCTGACTAACGACCAGTGTGACAGGTCAGTGCACCGCCACGCCGCAATGAATAAGGTTTATATGCATTTGATTGCAATTCCAATGAAGAAAGTGCAGCATTGAAAGTTGAGCGAAAACGAGATTGGGGCCAAGGAACTAGGAAAGCCTGTGGGTCACATGTTGCTTTCCACACTTGCAGTAACTTTAAATGGACTAGGGTTGAATCGTGACAAGATACTGTGCCTGTATGTGGATTACGGGGCCCAGTCTTGGTTTCCCCAAGGCACAAGATCGCACATCGTGAGCCAGCTGGAATGACAATGTCTCGCGCTTGCAAACTAAGGAGTTCTCCCGTGCGAAGTAAACAGCGGAAAGCTACTCCTAGGCTTAGGGCCACTTGAAGACTTTGATGGTGAAGAAATCTCATTGGTATTTGAACAATTTGTCAAGTCATAGGGGGGGCCCTGGCTGGGATTTCGAATCGCTGCCATGTCTTGAAGAATCTCCAGCTACCATTTAAACAGCGGCGCATACTAGGCTGGTAGTGCTGAATGGCGCTCAACACGTCAGCAGCCAAGGATTGTCCTTCACCTTCTTCCCAAAGAAATTCTATGGCTTGGGCTAGACTGTCGCTGCTTCTTTGCAGGCTCGCCGGCAGAGATAGCCTGGACGTTTTTTGGAAATCCTCCTCAGCTTGTGGTCTGTGGGAAGAGAAGAGCTCTGGGATGACTCCCCTGAAGTGCTGGAGCTGCTGGATGTTTTCTTGTCCTTGAAGGAAACTTTCACAGGGCGCTTGAAGAGGGGATCCAGAGGAGTTCCTTTGACACTCCAGTGTCCAGTGAGACTGAGCGATCATGGCTTTCACTTGGGCAGACCCTTTCTTCGTTTTCTTCACCTTCGAAGTTTGAGGGACGGGTCCAGGCTCTGGCAGCGCACATGCGCTTCTGCTCCTGCGTCTGCTCTTGGCCGAAACCCGAACTTTTGAGCTGCCTGCTGGAGGGCTTCGGTTTCGGTGGGTGCTTGTGGAGGAGCGAGCATCTCTTCCTCGCAGTTCTTCCCCGCACTCTTCGGATAGGGCGTCTATACCTTCCGAACTTGCGTCAGGTAGCCGAAATTGTCCAAGGTAAGTCTTTGCTCCTGAGTCACTGAGGTGTAGCAGATGTAGAAAATGTTCGTGTTGCTGGGATTGGACAGCCTCCATTGGCGGAGGTTTGGCAAAGTGGTGCCTTTGAGGAGAATCCCCCAGCCAGCGGCCTTCCGCATCCTGATGAATCTCTACAAGTTTGCCGTATGCTTTCCCTAACTCGTGGCAATAGTACAACTCTACCTCGAGGAGACTGTTGAGGGGGAAGGATGTCTCCTTCACATTTTACGGCGTCAGCCATGTTTCCGTGGGTGGCTTCTTTTGGTTTCGTTTCGCTCGTGGGTCTGGTCTGTTCTTTGGGGCTGGTTTGGCTTTTGCTTTGGCAGCCCTTACACTTGCCGGTCTACGGATCGACCTCTTGGAGGCATCCGCCCAGCTCCTTTCACGAGCTTTCAGGGCTTCAGCCGCCTCTGGAGAAGAGGTGCTCACCATGCACCTCCTGAAGGGGCTGAGAAGGAGGTGGTGGCAAGACCTTGTCGGGGGGATTGGGCTCTTCTTGGCCAACCTCCTCACCAGATGCTTTCTTTGTAAGGGGCTCCTGATGAGGTGAAGGAGGCCCTGAGGAAGCTAGGCTCTTGCTTTTGGAAGCTTGATGCTTTGCCCACCAAAGGGGGCGGTTTACCCCTCTGTTCTTTTTCTTCTGCTTTTGTTTGCCTGTTTTGCCTTTTCCCTTTACTCCTGTCTCGTTTTGAGGCCTAGGAGGATAAGCAGGTTGTGCTGGCCGGGATGCGCACGAGGGGGCACGACAACTGGCGACTTTGAATGTGGAAGTGGAGGCTCTGGAGCGGCTGGTGGTTGAGGAGCCTTTTCCCGTGCTTTGAGGAGATGGGCGGAGGGAAAGTTTCCAGTCCGGGCTGTCCTCGCGGTGCTTGCGTGATGCCTTGGGCTCGCTATCTCTGCCCCGCCGCCTTTCCCGAGATCTGGGCTCCCTCCTCCTGTGGGCCTTAGCAGTGGGAGGTGAAGGCAGCCTTCGTTCTGCAGAAGGGGGCCGATGGGAGTGGGAGGTTGATGTGTGTCTTTGTGGTGGTGAAGAAGGAGGCCCTCTGCCCTCCTGTGAAGAGTTTTGACTCTTGACGAGGAGGCGGAGGAGGTGGAGGAGGATGAGAGGATGCCTCCTGAACCGACGAACCCACTCGAAGTTCGCCGATGAGATGAGTGATTCTAAGTCCCTGGCAGTGAATTTTGGGTCCTGCTCCAGACGGACCAGTTGGAAGGATCCCCCACAGAGAGTGCAGAAGATGGAAGATCCTGATTCGGGAACCCACCTGCGGCAAGAACAACAGGGGGTCCCACTCATTTCCAGAAGTTGCTGTGCTGTGAGCAAAAGAAGCAGACGGGCAGTTTCCTAAATCATGGAGCCATGAAACATTGAATATATTTGAATATCTCATCAGGCCCTAATTGCAAAACCCTTCAGCAAAGAAAACTTCAAACAAACATGATGGCAAGGTAATTAACAGCTATCAGCGAGTTAATCAGCTGCTGTCCCTGGGCGCACCCCATAGCCATGTTGCAAGTCTTCCTGCCACTCGCCGCTTATCGTGATGCCCCGGTTGGAGTGGATGTACCTTAAGAATAGAGGGCTGAGCAAGTTACCTCCGGAACATGACCAGAACAAACACAGAGGATGGGCTGTAGATGGCTGTAGCTAGCAGCTGGCTAGGGAGCTAGGGTCCCAACTTTCCTATGCCATGGGCAGCGTTGTTCTTCCAGTGGCCGACGAAAATATCGCCATTGGCGTGAACAAATTTTCCTGGACCTGTCACGAATGCGTGGAAGGTACCATCGGCGAAATGAAGTGCTTCAAGAGCTTCCAACTTTCACATTTATATATATATATATTATATATATATCATATCCCTAAGGTAAAAGGAGCACTGAAGGAGTTCTCGACACAGCCCTTATTCTTCCTCACTTTGCCCTTAAACACGGTGCCTTCTGCCAGATTTCTGGCCCAAAAGCCGGTGAACCGGGCACCATCTTTCCACACCTTGCCATTCAGTTCAGGCAGCCTATGATACATAATGTGTCGAAAAAGCAATGCGACGGAAAGCTACACAAACGACTGGCTATCTGTGTTGACTTGACAAACTTGAAATCACCAGAGCTCCGTCTACGATGCACAGTTTCCCAGCTGACTCGGAAACATTGAGCCCATCACCTGGGTGCCAAAGCCATGACGTCCCTGAGCAGTGGCAGGTTGCGAGTCGAGGTGAAGAGTGTAACTTCATGATTCAGCCTGAAAGCGAATCTTGCTTAGGCTTGACCACTGCTCAACTAGGCTTGTTGGGAACAAGACTTAAGCGGACTGAGGCCTTGCTATTTGTCGTGCCAAGGTGCGTTGTCTTGCCATTGACCTCTGTAGACTGCACCAGTCCTGTGCCAGTTTGGTGTGGTTCCACATCAGAAACATGGTTTCTGAAACAAAGATTAGAATTTAGATGAATTTAGAATATCAGAACACCTGACAAGTTGAACTTCTCGTTATTAGTTCAAAACCGTTGTTGTATTTTGTTGCTGTAAATTATTCTGGCGCTTTTGTTTGTGCTGCATTGCTGCATTATAATTCTACTTTTTCTCAAGCAATGCTCTATGTAATTGGAAGCAGCAACGAATGTTCTCGTATCATGCCAATCATTGCCATTGCCAATCTATACATCCGCCCATTTCGTCCTGAACTCATAGCTCTCAGAGTCTTTGAGCTGCAGGCCCGTCTTGGTCTGCAAAGTTTGCATTTTCGCGCCAGTGATTTCCGTTGGAAAGCAAGATCGGCACATTGCACGCACTTGCATACACATTCAATCCATTTAGAACATCTACATGATTCTAAGATATTCTACGAACATGTCATGCTCACCCTTTTGTGGCTGTGGTTGGTATAGGAACGCACCTGCGAACTGTGCAGTATTTTCATGTGTTGGCTGTGAGAGCCAGCATTGACATGTAGAAACTCACTCTGCCGAATGTCTGAATTAAGCAAAGCAAACACACACAAACACAAGCAAATAAGAAAGCTATGCTTAGTTCAAGTGTGAAATTTGTTCATCATTGATTGAAATCATCAACTTATACTCAAAGAGTGTCCATACATAGAATATAATATAATGTTTGGGCATAGAACAGCCATCATTATTTCATAGACACTACGGCACATGACAGTACTGAGTCACTGAGACACCTTCATCTCCTCCAGCTCATAAAGCTCTCTGGTGAAGTAGCAACCATCGATTGCGTTTGGAGCCTCAACGTCATGGGATATCGTAATTGAACCGATGAACATGATGCGAAGCTGTCCAGTTTGATGCACAAAAGGAGCTTCCCAAAAGGGAACACATGGGACAACCAAGGAGGGAACAGCAGCGTATCATCCACTTTCGGGAAAGAGTGCTTTCTGCTTGCATACTCAACTGACGCGCACTTTCAGAACAATAAAGGGAACCCTACTCCAATTACATCCACGTACTAGATTTACTAGATACATCTAGATACAATTGATGGTGGGGAAGAGGGCCAGCTGCAGAGAACAATGCACACCATGTGCCCAACACCAGTGAGTTTAGTGGAGCTTCAGAGAGTTTCACAACATTTCACAACTTCACCAAGGCCCTTCCGGAATCTTCCGGATCCGGATACTCCAAGATGGTGCTAAGCTCCAGGCAGATGGCCGTGAGCCTCCGACTTGCTCTTCCACCAGTCCCTGCACCATGCCGAGTTCATGGACTGAACCATGGCTGCTTAATTGCTGCTTAATGGCTGCTTGCAGCACACTTCAACATGTAATTTCAACATCTTCTAACCTTAAACCGCTGAAGATTTGGTCCAAAAGGCCCAAACAAGGTACACAGACTTTTGATTGCACTACTAGTTGGGAAGTTCAGGATTGCCATGACACGTGTGCACGCACATTGAAATTAGTTAAAACATAAGGATCTGCAAGCATTGGTTCGTCCGCGACATGGGTCTTCCCCTGCATGCAAACACCTTCACACCCAAGCTAGCAAATGCTAGGAGCAAATAGCAGGCTGGCATGATCTGGCATGTTGAAAACGACCCACCATGTGAAGGAGTATTGGAGAGTTTGCATTTCAGAATCCTTTGCCTTTCGTGGAACTCCACCGAATTTTAAAGCGAGGACGTGGAACAAGCCTCGGGCCTGAGGCTCCGGTGCTCTCCAGGCTGTCGGAAGCTTGGCATCCTGAGTTGAGCTGGCGGAGCATGAAGGAGCAAGGAACCGTCAATGCATTTTCAAAGGCTGACAGGGGCCCCAACACTGAGAAAGTCTCGTATTAAGAGCAACGAACGTACAGTCATACAGTATATACTATAATTAAACTAATAGCTATAGATAGCTATAGATAGCAATAGCGTTGCTATTGTAGCATTGAACAAGGATGTCCATTTTATTCCATTTACATCCGCTGCACTTGTGTGGCTCTGCGTCAAGTGCAGCAGTGGGTCAAATTTGCTCGCCAAAAAACTTGCTTACATCAATAAGTTAGTATATGTGAATATATGACCGAACATATGCGTAGCCACTCACAGCATCGGGCTCATGTTTTTCGCCGCGCGCCCCGCCACACCACGCAGGCAGCATCTTGTCTTGTTTGTCCACCCCTGCACCGTGCTGGAAACGTAGCAGGGACGGTAGGGGTGAAACGGAAGATAGAGATCTGGTGCCGGACAGCTCATCATCACTGGATGTCTCCTCGCAGCGAGTTTGTTGGAGTGTATCAAATCATAGGATGCTCACAGGGGGTCTGCATGCTCACACACTGGCAGCACCGCGCCAAATCACCATTGGAGTGAATAAAAGCAAGAAGCCTCCTCTGCTGCCTCTCTGTTCAATCATGTTTCACCCTGTGGATCCTGAAATATCCTTGTTAAAATGACTATTTCCCTACTTCTTCTTAATCAAGATTGACACCAGCTGAAACTCAAGTGCCTGTCCTCTGCATCCTTTCTGGGCGGATAGTAGATCCAGGATCTGTCCACATGTTCGACATTTTCGGCTGCCACAGCATCTTGCTGAAGTTCAACTTCTTCCTTTTGCGCCTTTTGTGCAACTTCTTCGACTGCAGTCTCTGACTCTTGAGCTTCGGCCACAGCTGAGCCGCTATCAACCTCCAGGTCGGTTGTGCTCAGGCCGGCTAGATATGGCTCAATGGGATAGCATGATTGTAATGGAATGTCATGGATGAGCTACATGGCCCGACCATCTTCAAAAAATGCTAACTGGCTTGAGCTGCATGTGTGATGTGTGTATCCTTGAAAGGTCTAGAAGTATAGAAGCTTGTGCCTGTGCGAATTCGCACCAATAATGTTGACATAATTATCAGAATCAGAATATGACATAGATGGACCATTATTGATCCATGTCAAGGAAGTTGCGTCAATTTCCATCTTTCTCAAGTCCCCACGGCGCCTCCGTTTCTGCAAGCTTTGCCGAGTCGATTTTGAGCTCGGATAGCTCGGATAGCTCGGGGTTCGTGAAGTCGGGCACACACACCATCGGTGTCATGTTTGGTATGTCTGGCATGCCTGGCATGCCAGGCCACCAAGGGGCCACCGGCGCCAAACTAATGTCTCCCATGGGCCATGCAACCATCATAATTTGAGACCAGTCCTGGCGGTGAGGACCCTTACAGTGCCTTACAGGGTAACTCAATCATACTCAATCTGTGTCAGGGTCTCCTGGTGTCTCGTGGGGTGTTCGAAAGCACCAAACCGCTAATAGCCGCTAATAGTGACATCACACGCACCAATCTTAAGAAGAGGAGCGTCTTTATCTTGAAAACTTAAGTGGATTGTAAGATACACTACTTTCTGAAGAATCTTACCATTGTGGATTATACTGCAAAAGACATGGAGATCAAAGTGGGCAACAGGCTTGCAAGAGCATCAGCAACACCAGTTCAATCCTGTTTCACAGTACCAAGGCACCTCCATCTGATCCATGCTGTCCATGCAGTTGGCAAACTGAATGTCCAAACCGTTGTCATCCTCATCACCTGCCGTCTTGGTACCTGCGTTGGTGAACTGAACATGTCTTCCCTTTGTCGGATCACTACATCGAAGCAATGATTTCTGAAGATCATGTTGATAAGCAGCCAACCTTTTTTCCAGCTGGCTGCAGGTGCTTCTTTCTTATTTGTGAAGGAAAATATGCAAAAAAATGGTGTATATATAAATTGTATATATATATATATATATTATATAATATTATATATATATATATTATATATATATTATATAATATATAATATTATATTTATAAAAGTCGTAAAGCATGAAAAGTATTGAAAAGTAATATCCAAGGAAGAGCGGAAACATACGTGTGGGAACACTGCCACTCTTGTGAGTCGTGTGATCCCTCCAATTTTGTCCCAGTCACCTACAGCTTCTGTTCCAGTCAGCATCGCTGCGAGTTCATCTACCACAGAGTCGCCAGTCCTTGGATTCTGCAGATCACAAGAAATATCCACTAAAGCCATGGACAAATGGTCAGTTGATGATATGATACCTAAAACATATTAAAACATCCTTAAACAATGTCATGTCTCTCAATGTAAAGGTCTTGTGTGTACGAAACCTCAAAGCAACTCTACAGCAGAAAATGGAGAACCACCATGGTTCGGCTCACTGCATTGTCCATTCTGCTGGATGTGATACAACTTTGACTTAACATGCCTCAACCAACGTACTGCACACTCAAGTTCCACAGAATTCTCCAGGAGACCGGTTGAAGGAGTGTGGTGTTGCGTGGAATAAACACCAACTTGCAGGATGGAGTTGATTTCTCCATCTGCTATTGAAGAGCTTCGTCTTAGATTTATTGACTAGATCTGACAAGTATATATACTAGTAATCTGGACCGAATCAACCAAGACTCTTGGAGGATGTCGCCTCTTTCATGATAGGGCCCGGGGGCCACGGCCCTTTACTGGCACTGAAGGTATCGAAACACGTCCTGGGTGCGGCCCGAAATTTCCCCGCATGGTTAAGTGAGGGATTCCGAGCTTGAAAGCTCCAAACACTCTTCACATCTCTTCACAGCCTCAAAAATTCAAGCGACAATTCCCTTACTTTCTGAGGATTTCCAACACGGAAACGAACCGCAAACATGACCTTCCTTCTTGTTTCTTCAATGAATACAAACAAGGTATATATATATATGTGTGTGCCTGAAACTTGGATCGCATACTAACAGCAACGACCCGTACCCCGGTCTCATGATACTTCATGTGCAGAGTTGCTAGACTCACTTGAATCTCTTCTGAGTGAGATACTCGCACCGTCCCACATACCAGTAGGTTCCAACATTGCATAACATTGGCAAGATTTGGCAAGGCAACTGTTGGACAGCAACCAAGGATCTCGAAGCCCATGTTATGCCAGGCTGGATGCCACACGTCATCAGGCTCTCTGCCGGGACGAGCAGCGGCATCGACTAAAAGCTGAGCGAAAGCATCTGCGGCGGTTGTGGCATGGGGTGTGGCTAGTCCTCAAAACGTTCCTGTGATTTCCTATGCCATGCTTTACTCACTCGCGGACTAAGAGCCTGATGCCTTGGGGATTCCCAAAATGCCCACCTATGCTCAATTGCTAGGGGATCCCGCATGGTCCGTGGATTGCCTGCCTGGCAAAGAACGGGGCTCCTCTTGAAGGGCTTTGATGGCCGTTGTTGAAAGCCATGGCCTTTGGCAAGGCAACTTTGCAAAGAAGACCTGCACCACGCAGTAAGGTGACGAAAGCTCTGCGTTTCAACAGGGTACAATGAAGACCTCAAGGGGTGCTACAAGGGGACCTTCTCACAGCACAAGTAAAACTATGTAAAACTCATGTTCAAATAGATTCTTATTTTGACACCACCATCTGCTGGGAGTTCCCAGTCTCGTTTTCTGGTCGTGAACTCCTCTTTTGACTAAATACATACTAAATACATAAATAGATTAACCTTTCCCTTCAATGACAAACACATTTATGAGGTAAACGCAATGCCATAAACCATAAACTATGATTTATATTGATTTATACAAGCTGTTTCTCGTTTCTCATTGGGGTGGTTGATTGACTTGATTGATCACACGAGTGCAAATTGTTGCTAATCGAGTAATGATTTGCTTAATCAATCTTTATCATTCGACCAAGGACCAAGCGACCTGCGTACGTCTGCAGTGTTCCAAGTTCTTCTTCCAGCCCTGAAGGTGAGCCACTGAGACGATGACAAGACGCCGCCGATTTGGTTGGCCTTTGAAGATGTAGCCACCTAGCGCTGGGGGCGTCTTAAAATGGGGGATCCCCAAAACCATGGCTATAGCATGGGTTTCAATATTAAATAATATTAACATATTTTTAAAATTGTCTAAATTTGGATGATTTGGGGGGGTACGTACCTGCATTTCAGGAAACCTCCAAATGCTCGTCCACCGTCCAAGATTGATACAAGCATTCGTTTAAGGGCCCGTGCTTGATACAGGCATTCGTTGACTTGGCCCTCAGTACACTATCCAAAGTTGTGGCATGACACATCCCGCCTGCGGGGCCAAAGATGTCAAAGGGGTTTGCGCTCAGTATGCAACGCTTGTCAAAACATGCTTTATCTACCTGGATTATTCCAATCTGTAATCTCTAACGTGTTGATTTCCGCCATCAACATGACATGAAGAGACAACTTATAGAGAAATCGCGGTGTGTGTACGGCTGTGTATGGCGCTCACAGTCATTAGGATATGCACGGTAGCAGGAGGCCCAGGTTGATCAATTGTTTATTACCTACAGGAAGACATGACCTGCCCTGCCCCCCCCCAAAAAAAGAACCACCAACTTGCGACCCAGCTGCTCATTTGTTTCATGCAACCCTTACATGTCTTTTCATCTTCAAAGTTGACAAAGGCATAGCCGACGTTGTTCTTGGTCATTGAGTCTATGGGCAAGTAAAGGAAGTTGAATGACCTTGGCTTTGAGGACCATTTGATCGGCAGGCACCAGCTTTTCAAATCGTTTCAAATCACACGCTCAAGGATCACAAGGACTATAATATGACATTGCATAACTCTGTCATATATATATACGTATATTATCGTATATTATATATTGAATGAATTGACCATCAATTCTGGAAAACAACAACACACCTCAACAATTTACTGCGAGCAAACTCCGAATGACCCGCCATAGCCCAGGCCCTCTAGCTCCTTCAACATGTTCTCGCGATCGTAGTGGTTGGGCACATTTCGGAGCATCAGTGTCGTTGTACCGGTTGGACATTTTGAGTCCTTGGTGATTGGACCCTGAAATACCCTGAACTGATTGTGTTTCCATTTCTGCAGGATTCTGCCATCCTGCAGCGATGGCAGGACGTAACATGACTGCCAAAGCCTTCTTGGAAACGAGGGCTCTGTGGCTCTGTTGATTCCATTTCTTAATCTTCTTATCACTTGTTTGGGTAAATCTACGGAATCCAGTCTGCCCTGTAAGGCAAATACTCCATGAGCTCAAATCAATACTCCCCAAAGCACAACTCATTTCCCACTGACCACACAACATCCCTGCAATTTCCCAGCACAAATTGAATCGAACAATTTTTTGGGCAACCAAGTTCCACCAAGCTACTGAAGTTTCCTTCAAATTCGTTTTCTTCGGCACTTCTCTGTGTCTTTTGGGCACCGGCGGCACCTGCGGCACTGGGGCGGATGCCTCCAAGTTGTCTGCCCACCAGCAGCCCGACCAGTTGGACCAGTCAGACCATCCGGACCAGTCATCGATGAACCAGCTCCATGGGAGATCTATGACTTGATCTGGGCCTCGGGTGCCTCGGGCTCAACTTTTGAGAAGGGCGGTTGTGTCTGGCAAAGCAAATGGTAAAGCAAATTGCAAAAGAAGTAAAGGAATCACTCTGGGACAAAGGAAATAATCAAATCTGGCTTTAAGAATTTTAAGATGCCTTAAGTCTTAAGTAGTCAAGTTTCCATCATGATGTTCCTTCGCACTCTGCAATGACGGGGAACCACTCTCCGCATTGCCCCGGGCGACGTGAGGTTCTGCTGGGGGGTCCTCCAGGGATGCCGGTGAATACCTTCAGACACCTAATGATGTCCACAATGGCTTGGCAAGCCGCAAAGCTATACCAGAGGAAAATATCAATATAGATTGGTGCAAGTTTAAAACTTCGCTGATGGCACTACGCAACCTGATGTTTCGGGTTATTATCCATCTACCCCTGTGGGGTCAAGAACCACATTGACATGTGACGTGGTCTCACCCGTATTCACCCACCCGAACTCCTCCAACTGCTTCCCCTGGCTGGAGTCCTCCAAATCAAGCCTTGGACATGTTGGAATTCCATGATTGCAGTCCCTTGAGATCGACTGCGATTTTGGACGGTTTTTCTCAAGGAAGTGACTTGCAGAAATAGAACACACATGAAAAACCACCCTGAATGAGTACCAAGATGTGCTCTATAGATCTCCATAGTGCTCAGGAGGTTGGTACTATGGATTACTATGGGCCTCTGGTGATTTGATTTGCTCCTGGTCTCCCTGGCCAGCCGCTTGCTGCTGCTTACGGTGGTGAGGACAAAGATCAATACTTTTACAATGGCTGCGTTCAAGAATCTTTGAGAGATGCTGCGGAATAACTCACCGCGCAGGAAGTTGCGAACAAAAACTGATAGATATCAACTGATGTAATGTAGGAGCCGGCCTTCAATATGGTCAGGGACATGAAAAGACATAAAAGCATATTGAACCTTGAGGCCAGCAACTCCTCCTGACGGCGCGAAGACGTATTGTCTTGCTGCCATCCATGGCATCTCTCTGGGGACAGATCCTGAACCGACTTTTGGGAATGTGTGTGCATCATTGGCACATCGTCCGGCACCTTGATCAGCTCATGCCAGCACAAGCTCTGCAAATCACTGTAGTATCGATTCCGAAATTGCGACGAGTTGGAAGAAATTGGAAGAACCATGAAGAACCCTTTACTTGAAGTTATTTGGCTGTTTGCAGTTTGGGATGGAACAAATGGCATCGTGACATTGTGGGGGGAATCCACTGAAGTTATATATACACACTGGAGTCACTGGAGGTACAAAGGCATGTTTGATCAAAATCCAAATTCTATGCTTTCAGTATCTTTCAGTTTCCATGCACTGGTCACATGGATAATTTTTGTTAACGCATTTTGTCCTGAGATTCTTCAAACCACACAGGCTAAGAGTTAGCTAGCCCCCACCATATCCCACCATCCAATGTTGTCCAGTTGCTGTGCACGGAGAGCACCTGAGCCGGAGACGCTTGGCGCGTTTGGTGTTTTGCTGCAATGATTCAAAGAATGTCCAAACATGTTCAAGCAATGTCTGAAAACAATGTCCTAAACTTTACAATGTCTTCTTAAAGAATGTCTTCCAATAATGTCCTCTTGCTGGGCTGGCTTTGGTGGATGCATGGTATTGTGATGTATTGTGCCTGAGCAGGCTTGCATAATTTCCATAGATCATAGACTAACGCAGTCATGCAATACAAACAGGCCAAAGGGGTAATGTATACAATGCTGACACCCATCTCGTGCTGGTCACGCCACATGAGAATCCTTGATATGATGCCCCATACTCAGCCGTTCAGAGTTTATCACACACGATCTCCAACCAGAACGTGAATTTGCACGAAATGCTTCAAGCTGCTCTCTCGAACACTCTGATCCCATGCGGGCTGCGATATGCTGTGATTGATGTTTGGATGAGAGGTGAAGCAGGGTCAGGGACATCCATTCCAGTTCAGCTGAGTTTTGATTGAACAGTATTGAACAACTTTGAACAATATTGAACACTTTTAACCATGGAAAGAAGATTTTGAAATTTTCAGGAATTGGTCATCTCCGGTCCTGGAACCATGTTAGCGCTTGAAATGTCTGTTGCTCTGCAGTCTGTAAGCTAGCTGACTCCGATGTTCAGAAGAATGCTATTAATCGTCCTGTCTGAGTCGTGGCCTATCCAAAAGCTCAAGAGGGACCTCCAACGATTCAAACTGGCACTGATATTCACTGGTCATATCCAGCGCTTGAACCATGGAAATGCCAATGGCAAGCACTCAACAGTCGAACATGAAGAAATACATAGAAATACCATCTCATTCCTCAGTCAGTCTTCGAGCATACGATTGTCATCTATCTATTTTTTACGATTGTGACCTGTTTGGATCTGTCTGGACCATCCAAATGTTTTCAATCTGCCTGAAATCACTGTGAAGTTGCAAGGGCAATCTAACGAACCTCACGTTCACAGCTCCGGAGCCCAAAAAATCATTTTTCATCTGAGAGATGCCTGCACTGGCAGGCAATGCGCATAAGGTTTCAGCCATGTCTGGCGGAATGTCTAGAGTCTAGAGAGGTGATTCATGTGTCTTGGAGCCCGTCTTGCTTGATGGCGATGTCCTTAGTCCGGTGCCATTTCTGAGACGCCATATGAAACACTCTCCCCATAACGCATGCCACGCCCAGCCATCAGAGGTCATTGTGATAACTCAGAGCTGTTCTGGGAATCTACGATCTCATGGTGGTCTTCCCAACATTGGTCCATTTCTAGTAGGAAAATGATGGACTTAGGCGCAAAGAAACATCTGATCAGCAGTCATTACTCCATCTGATTCCTGAAGGCATCAGGTATTGTCAGACATAATTAATACAAGTAGCAAAAGCAATCACTTGACAAACCACCTGCCCTACGAAGTTAAAGCGAGGCTCAAAGACAAGAGGTGCATGAATGCACTGATAGTGTTCATTCATGGAAGACGCATTTACAAAATGCGTGGTACCATCAAAGGTCACCTTGGCTGCCGTGGTTCTTGGTGCAGTTGCACGCTTTTCCCCAGCAAACAGACTACCACACTGCTCTAAGAATATCTGTTTGGTTTAATCATTTACCTCGAATTGAATTTAGGCCTCTGAATCTGTGTCCGTGTAGTCGCAATAATAGATAGGTGGGGCAGGGAAATATCGGCAAGTAACAATTCGCAAACGGTTTGCCATACTTTGCAATTTTATTATGCGTTCATATTACATGAATATGTTGATCTTGGTAGGAACACGATTGAATTTTGTGACGGTATTGGGCTCTGACTTTTTGTACAAAACCATGGTTGAAACATGTTGAAATCACGCAAGTGGATCGAGTAGCTCCAGCTCCCTCGTGGATATGCCCGAAGACGCAAAACTGCGGTCGTATTCGGTCTTGCACTTCAAACAATAGGTCCTTGGCATTTCAAACTGTGGCAGGAAGGACATTAATTACATCGGTTGGCACCCTAGAGGAGACTTCACTGGGAGTCAATACTTGCCTCCCTCCGACTCTGACTAAAGTTCATGGACTGGAATACCTCTCATTCTTGGAGGGACGGTCGTGCATCTGTTTGATGTCTGCTTTCTACAAAAAATCACTAGTTCATTAATTTCATCTAAGTTCTGCAATCTATTTTGAGAGCCGTCACAAACCAACGGATTTTCAGCACAATTGCCAAAAATTACAAGAGTTCCATCATCGAAAACTTTGACAGCACCTCTAATTAAGATCCACTATTGCAATGATACATATTGTATCATATTGTCATATTGACACCAAGAGGCCATGCATCCTCTGCGTTTGAGAGAGGGAAGCAAAGCATCACCCCGTCCCAAAGGTGGGCCGTGGACCAACAGGACGTCCACGTTTGAAGGGATGGCCTGGGCAGGTTCACTTTCCACACGACTATTGAAACATATTCAAACATATTGAAGCATTCAACGGATGGCCCAATGGCCGATTGATACACATCTCAGCAGAAAAAACATAATCAGATATAATCAGCATATTGGTCTCTTGGTTTCCTTCAGATACAAACACTGTGAAACTTCGAATCAGTGTGATGTCCATGGCGAAGGTAGCGTGGTAATATTTCAGGGGTAGTTTGTGCAAATGTACCATCACACTTTATACAAAACTGCTCAAGTGCCACATGATGTGATTGAAACTGGTACGGCAAAATACATATAACTACATCATACCAGAAGTACCGCGCAAGGCGGTGGCGGAAGTTTCAAAAATAGGAGACCTATAGGAGAGGTTGGTTGTTGTGAATCACGGATGGCAGAGCGAATCCACTGATGGACCGAAAGGTGGTTGGATGTGGTTGGAGTTGTGTTTTCTGGAGTGGTTGCAATGGTTGCAGTGGTCACCTCACCACAACTGCTGGATGTAGTGTGTTGTAGTGCAGTTGTAGTTGTAGTTGTAGGCGTAGTTGTAGTTGCAGTTTTAAGTTGTAGTTGCAGGTGTAGTTGTGGTGTAATTAGTGTAGTGTATTGTAGTGTACTGTAGTGTTGTGTGCTGTAGCGTGGCACAGTGTAGTGTAGTCTAGTGTATTGTAGTGTAGTTTAGTTGTAGTTACAGTGTAGTGTCGTGTAGTGCAATGTAGTGGTAGTTGCAGTTGTAGTGTAATGTAATGTAATTAGTGTAGTGTAGTGTTGTGTAATGTAGTGTAGTTGTAGTTGTATTTGTGGCTGTAATGTACTGCAGTTTAATTAGTAATGTATTGTGGTGTAATGTAGTGTAGCTGTAATTGTAGTTGTAGCTGTGGTGGTGGTGGTGGTGGTGGTCGTGGTGGTCGTAGTCGTAGTCGTAGTTGTAGTCGTAGTAGTAGTAGTAGTAGTCGTCGTCGTCGTAGTAGTAGTAGTAGTTGTAGTAGTAGTAGTAGTACTGTAGTGGTACTTGTAGTTGTAGTTGTCTCTCCATCTATCTGTCTATCTGCAAGCTTGAAAACGAAGCTATTCTGCGAGACTTCCTCCGTTTTTGAACTTGACAACATCAAAAACGCAGCAATTCAGCGAGACATCCTCAATTTTTGAGCTTGACAACATCCAAAACGAAGCAATTCTGCGAGACTTTTTCATTTTAAGTTGACAACATCAAAAACGAAGCAATTCTGCGAGACTTCCTTCAAATATGGAAAGTTGAGTGCAGGGCTGACGGCCTCGTGCCAATGCGTTTTGTGATTTTTCCACTACACTTGTCTAAACTACTGCGCCTGCCACAAAAAAGTGATACCGGTCATACGAAGTGCTGCACCTGTCACGCAAAATCATCTCTGTCTCTTGTACTGCGCCTGCCACGGAAAATGCATCTTTGCAGATCCTCTTCAAATGTCCCAAGCCTGCCATCGTTTTTTGAAATTCGACAAAACCCTCACGTGCAAAACGACATCTGAACGTCCAAAAGTGCTCCGAACCCCTCAGGTTTTTTTCACTTTTGACTTCAAAATGTGCTTCGCGCCACAACGGCGTGCACTTTTTCGACATCTCAACTTCCAAAAGTGGTCCGAAGCTGAGGTGTTTTGTACATTTTGACTTCGAAATGTGCTTTGCGCGACAACGGCGTGCACTTTTCAACATCGCAACTTCTAAAAGTGCTCCGAATGTGAGGTGTTTTTTTTTTCATTTTTCACTGACAAATGTGCTTCGCGCCACAACGGCGCGCGCTTTTGACATCTCAACTTCCAAAAGTGGTCCGAACATGTGGTGTTTTGTGCATTTTGACTTCGAAATGTGCTTCGCACCACAACGGCGTGCTTAGCGAGCCTACTCTTCGACCCTCCAGAGCCACAAATCATTGGAAAAACACAGTGTTTCGCGACTTTCCTACCTTTTCGCGCACCTGGATCTTCTTTCTTCTGAGACTTTCTCTTTTTTGATCCTTTTTCTTCTTCTCTTCTCTTCTCTGACTCTTCCCGTCTCTGCTTTTCATCTGTCCATATTGTTGGAAGTTTGACTTCTAAACTTCCTTCGACTATATCATATGATAATATTACATACATGTACATATATCTATATATGTATATATATGATATATATATATATATTCTCAAGACGATACGATTACTGTGATTCGGGGTTGAGGCAATGCTGACTTGGATTGACTAGACTGTTCTTGCACGATACATTTCCATCAGCGTCTCCAGGCAGAAAGCTCTTGTTGGAAACAAGAATCGCATGAAATCATGTCACTACCCTGCACAGGACTGTCTACAATAGTAGGCTTCATCATTTGGTGAGTTCTTGAAATTGGCTTGGCCTACAAGTGCCTTGGACCATGTGTGAGTTCAGATTTGCCAGTGGCTGAGATTCTGGAATTTTCCGGTGTGGATTTAGAATGATTGAGAGAGAGAGAGAGATATAGATAGATAGATAGATAGATAGATAGATAGATAGATAGATAGATAGATATGATAGATATAGATATAGATATAGATATAGATATAGATATAGATAAATAAATAAATAAATAAATAAACAAATAAACAAATATTTATATATATATATCACGCATTGGGCTCTACTGTGCAACACAACTTCCCTTGTACTATCTTGTACTTGAATTGGGAGGTCCCTCTAAAAATTAACCTGACACTCCAGCAAAGTTGGTACCCATGCGCCCATATATGCCCATATCATCCTTGCGCGCATGTTAGCTGCCAAGCATGAGAACTCATCAAGAAACCTGTATGTAGTTCATGTAAGCAAAACCCTTCGAACAACCACAGCACATCTCAAGCAGTACATAGCGAGTTCATGAACTTAACTTCGAATAAGTTGGACCTCTGTTGACTGCTTCAAACATGCTTTGAAACAGGTCAACTTGCAACTTGCAACTGCTCGTTTTTTTTTCTCTACCAGGCAAGAAGACTTGAAATAGTTTGAAGCGCAGGCAAATTGGTGACATGTGTAAGAGATTATAAAGTCAGATTGCAAACAAAGCTCTGTCCAATCGAAAGAATGTAGAACTCCCTGAAATCAGCATACTTTGAAGGCTGACCAGGTCAGGCGGTACTGCATGTAGCGATTTGCTCACCAGTATCTACTCGAAATCCTTAAGTGCCAGAATTCTGCATGCTCGGGCAGACATGGTCCCATGAAGGAGCCGTTTCACTTTCTTGAAGTTGGCAATTCGACCTTCGCAGTCGAACTTGTGAATTCGCAGGAAGCCACCGTGCAATTTCGGGTATGATACCATATTCCTGACGCCCAAAAACTGCAACGCCATATGGACAAGAATGTCACGTCTGTGGGACATGAGATCCTCATAACTCAAATAGTGATACGGCAAGCCAGTGCGCCGCAAAAAGTGCAACCAATGCACATGTTCCCTCTCTTTAGCATGCAGAAGGGGCAAATGTTGGTCGGTGAAAGGAAACTTTTCAGTATGCCCCCTTGCTGCCACAGACTTTGGATCCGCTGTGTGATGTGTATTTGAGCCATTCAAATTCAATTGTTTCGCATTCGCAGCTGTCTGAAAACTGGATGCTAAGTTCAAAATGACTGCTTCTCGAACCAAATGCACGATTCGCACCTTGCGTGTATGCAAATACTCTTGAAACCACCCATCGGGCAAATGCGTCCCATTGATGACTTGGCCGGGCCCTTTCACTTGATCATACATCAGCTTGAAGCCTGCAATCTTTTTGCCATGCTTCTGTGCTTCTTTGCAAACTGCGTCGAAGGCGTGGTCTGCTGCATGCGCCCATTCTTCAGCTGAAATCTGTTCCTTGTAGGATCTTTTGGAAAACGTGATCAGCGCTTCAGACGCCGTTGGGCAAAACACTTCTGGCTGATTCCCAAGTGCTTCAGAAAACCAAGTCGAACCACTTCTCTGTGTCGTGAGCACAATAAATTTGGTGCAAGTCGGACTCCCTTGGGCAATTGGAACTGCGTTGCGGCAACCAGCTTCTTTGCACGTTGGAGCCAGAATACCCAGGTTCAGTTTGGCTGCGCCAAATCCCAAGGGACCAAGGAAAACAATCGCTGCGCAAAAACCCGTTGTGAAAATGGAAGCCTGGCTTTGGACTCGTTGGTCAGGCACCATGGCAAAGCAAATCTTTGTCAAACCCTTGCACAAGAATTAAGGCATGGAAACCAAGGCATTTATGCCTTGGCAAATCATACCCTGCATAAGCGCAGTTGTCCTTGGGCCCCTTAAGTAGCTGCAAGCGATGGCAAATGATGTCAGGAATTACGTTCAGAAATTATCCACAAACGAGTTCCAACCTCCACAATCAGGGTGAATGATACCTTCAAACATTCACACTCTTGCATTTTGGCCGACTTACGCAATCAAGGCGGTCATTGGTGAGTTACTAATGTTACTGAATATGTTGAGCAGAAGCTGTGGTCCCTAGCTAGACATAGAACAGAGATGAACAGAGATTACCACATTGACCCACATGATATTCCAACATATTCCATTCATTTTGGTCTTTATACCTCCATGTCAAATGGTTTTTCAAACCTTGTGTCACGCCTCCACCCTGCACCCATGGCCTTCCACTTCTCTCGGATGGCACCCCGTGGCATGTTGAATGCCCAGTCCAAGAACTCCGGTTGCCACGGGCTTCCGTAGATTCGAACACCACCTCAGCAGCTTTCCTTGCGGCCTTGTATGGCCCTGTACCTTTTTGTTTCGCTGAGCCTCATGGAACGTGTTTTTTTGGAACATCCTTCAAAGGAAAGTAGCCGGACCACAGTACCAAGTGCAGTGAAAACCACCGTATTTATACCAGTAATATCGCACAAGGCGGTGGCGGAAGTTTCAAAAATAGGAAACCTATAGGGGAGGTTGGTTGTTGTGAATCACGGATGGCAGGGCGAAGCCACTGATGAACCGAAAGGTGGTTGAGGTCTCCTCTCTTTCTCTCTTTTTCTCTCTCTTTCTCTCTCTTTCTCTCTCTTTCTCTCTCTTTCTCTCTCTTTCTCTCTGTCTCTCTCTTTCTCTCTCTTTCTCTCTCTCTTTCTCTGACTATCTACCTACCTACCTACCTATCTATGTATCTATGTATCTATGTATCTATCTATCTATCTATCGATCGATCGATCTATCGATCTATCGATCTATCTATCTATCTATCTACCTCTCTCTCTCTATCTTTCATCTAATTACCTATCTATCTATCTATCCTATCCTGTCCTGTCCTGTCCTATCGTATCCTATCCTATCCTATCCTATCCTATCCTATTCTATTCTATCCTATCCTATCCTATCCTATCCTATCTGTCTGTCTGTCTGTCTATCTACAAGCTTGAAAACAAAGCTATTCTGCGAGACTTCCTCCGTTTTTGAACTTGACAACATCAAAAACGCAGCAATTCAGCGAGATTCCTCAATTTTTGAACTTGACAACGTCAAAAACGAAGCAATTCTGCGAGACTTTTTCATTTTAAGTTGACAACATCAAAAACGAAGCAATTCTGCGAGACTTCCTTCAAATATGGAAAGTTGAGTGCAGAGCTGACGGCCTCGTACCAATGCGTTTTGCGATTTTTCCACTCCCCTTGTCTAAACTACTGCGCCTGCCACGAAAAAGTGATACCGGGTCATACGAAGTGCTGCACCTGTCACCCAAAATCATCTTCCCAAAACTGAAGATCTGACTCTCCAAAATGCAACCCCTTTCAGGAAATGGAGCGCCCGGACCTCCTAACAACTCTGATAAACATGTCTCTTGTACTGCGCCTGCCACGGAAAATGCATCTTTGCAGATCCTCTTCAAATGTCCCACGCCTGCCATCGTTTTTGGAAACGCGACAAAACCCTCGCGTTTTGCTAACTTTTGACAACGTGCACAATCCCTTGCGCCTGCCACGCAAAACGACATCTGAACGTCCAAAAGTGCTCCGAACCCCTCAGTTTTTTGCACTTTTGACTTCGAAATGTGCTTCGCGCCACAACGGCGTGCACTTTTTCGACATCCCAACTTCCAAAAGTGGCCCGGAGCTGAAGTCTTTTGTGCATTTTGATTTCGAAATGTGCTTCGCGCCACAACGGCGTGCACTTTTTCGACATCGCAACTTCTAAAAGTGCTCCGAATGTGAGGTGTTTTTTTTGGCATTTTTCACTGACAAATTAAATGTGCTTCACGCCACAACGGCGTGCGCTTTTTCAACATCTCAACTTCCAAAAGTGGTTCGAGCGTGGTGTTTTGTGCATTTTGACTTCGAAATGTGCTTCGCGCCACAACGGCGTGCAATTTTGCATCTCTCATCTGCCCAGCGGGCTCCGCACCCGCAGCTTAAGAGAGCCTACTTTTCGAGCCTCCGGAGCCACAAATCATTGGAAAAACACAGTGTTTCGCGACTTTCCTACCTTTTCGCGCATCTGCATCTTCTTTCTTCTGAGACTTTCTCTTTTTTGATCTTCTTTCTTCCTCTTCTCTTCTCTGACTCTTCCCACCTGTGCTTTTCATTTGTCCATTTTGTCGGAAGTTTGACTTCTAAACTTCCTTCCATAAATTGCTCATGCATGCTCATGGCATGTAGTGGCAGAGTTCTGGGATCTGTCAACCTCACCCGCAGTGGCACTATCAGTCACTATCATTATCTGGCGAACTTTGTCAAGAAGCAAATCACCAGCTCTTCATCTTCCAAGTAGGTGATCCCATCCTAGGCTCCAGTGTCACTACCGTATGTGTCACTATTCATGATCAGCTTTCATTTCAGATGCTGTGAAAGTTGCCGACATATGATGATCAAACTCAAATCTTGAAATCTGAAACTCCTATCAATGTCCTGCATGTTTTCGTTCTGTCTTCTCGAAAACCTTCCTCAGTCCACCTTGAGCCCAAAGAGCATGGCTCGAATTGAAGGACTTGAGGAAGGCCGACCGGACGGAGTTCGCTGCAGTGCTGTCCTTCACCTATGGCAACAAGTGAAGTACTGTAGACAGAAGAATTCTGTGTGGATCACTGCAGGTTGGCGCTCCATGCATCAGGGGAAATCCACACAAACACGCACAAACTGGCAGATGAGGAGCAATCAACACCAACAGGGGCAAGGTTCAAAAACTATAAATCTGTGATCTATGATGGAACATCTATGAAGACTGAACTATGGGTATAGAATGCAGCATGCAAATGAATGCACCACAAAGACCCAAAACGCATATTATTGCAACCGCACGTTGAGCAATTTTGTTTGGGCAGATATGTTTAGGCAAAGCCAGGCGAGGATCTCTGAATAGATGGCTATATAAAGTAAAATTGTCTCGCAATCAAACGATATCAATGTAATTTATTTGCATTGTGTTATATCATGTTGTATATATCATATTATATCATGTTATATATACAATGTTATATCATGTTATATATATCATGTTATATCATGTTATATATATATATATATCATGATATATCATGTTATATATATATATATATCATGTTATATCATGTTATATATATACCATGTTATATCATGTTATATATTGAATGTCCGGCACTATGCCATCATCAATCATCATCAACCCTCCTTCATTCAAGTTTTGAATAGTTTTGAAAGACTTTGGATCGCGGGACCTTTGGCCTCTTTCGGCCTTGCCCTTCACCTGTTTCACATCCAGCAGCTCCGATGCCATTGAAATCATTAAAACATATTGAAACACTATATGTATCTATATGTCAAATATTGTAAAATATTGTAAACGCACTAAACATCACTAAACTATACTAAAGATTTTAAAGATTAATCAAGTATACTGTCAGTATACAGTATTGAAAGCTCAGGAACTCGATCCCCACCATAGCTTTGGTCGAAGGTGAGTTCATGGTTTCCAGCAATCCTTGGATTTTTTAAAGGCATTCATTGCATGATCTCAGGATATCTCAGGGCTTGTGTTCACGTTTGTTCAGGCTGCAAGTCAAATTTCACTCCGTGTGGCATTCTGGAAAGCTTCCGATGTGTTTTTCGCGAAAGAATGGAATGGACACATTAACAAGCTGCAAGAAACAAACATCCGTCTTAGTCCTGCAGCCCCGAATAGCTTCAAACTTTGAATCATGCAGCACCACATCCAATGGATCAAACATGGATCAAACTTTGAAAAATTTTCCAAACACAGAGATTCGAAAGAGATTCGACAGAGTCCCATCGAGCCAAGCATCAGTACCTTGTGGCGATACGGCAATGATCGCAGCCAGGCAGCAAAGTCCATGACCTGTGATTTTCTTCAGAACAAACAGAACAAACTACTTCAAACTAATTCTAATAATAAAAGAATCAGAATTTGATGTCAAATTAAATGTGATTAATTTATATTAATTTGATACCAGAAGTACTTGTTAAAACATGTTAAAACATGTTAAAACAATCTCACAAAATTCTGATCTTCCATGAACCCTTCAGGGCAAATTCTGCACCATCCCTTGATATCCCTTGTTCTGTCAACCCCAAGGGCGCCTCCTCCAGGCTGCCATCATTGGAGAAATCACCTGCCGTAGCATGTGGAGCTCGTTGCGGTCCATAGAATAATTATACGAGCGACCGGGGGAAGCTAGTGAGTGAGATGGTTCAAAAGCATGCACATGCTACATTGGCTGGACGGGTACTCTCATTTTCAGACTAACATGCCCTTGATATGCAATCAATTAGACCTATTGATGATCTAAATCTACAAGTTTGCTGACTTGAGGCTAACTCCACAAGGAAACTCACTTGTCGGGCAATCCCATATATCATATATCCAAATATATCCAAATACAGTATCAAATAAATTCAACTCAATGAACATCAGTTAAAATTATATACCTGTTCAAATTCAAAGCATTCTGTTACCGACCGACTTACTAATTGTCCTCGGAACAAATCTCGCAGCCACATACATGCGACACAAAACTGAAGCAGAAATATGCAGAAATCACCTAGAGCCCCAAAGCACCGAAGCATCTCCGCCACCTCCATGCAGAAGCACATCTCCTGGCGGCAACCTGAAACTACCCGAACTGCCCGAACTAACAAGATTTCGAGAATGAAAAAAATAGGACAGGACGAGTGTAAGTATATGTAAGTATGGCAAAAATGCCAGATTTTGCCCAAGAATGATCATGTCCCCTCTCAACAGCAAATGCAGCCTGATCTTGTTCAAATCTCTGATAACGTGCAGAAAAGAACTCCATGGGGAGCAAACAGGAGTTTCTTTCACGACTCGAATCTGACATAAGTTCAACACAATTGGATCTTATCAAGTGGCACAAACAGTACAATCAAGGTACCGAGAAGAGAGCTCGCGATGTTGTCCATGGGTGTCAGAAAGGCAAACAAAGCGTAAATGCTCAGGACCCTTTGGAGGTGAAGATGTACCAGAACGACCTTTGGGCTTTGTTTGGATGCAGAGTTGAGGAAACTGACCACCCTTTGAATGTCGCAAAATGGATTGCATGATGTGCAATGACGCACAAACAACACTTCAATGACCGTGCAACACTTTGAGACCATCAAAACCGATCAAAACAATAACCGCAAGACACAACAGTGGAAACTGTTGACTGCGGACTCCTCGGTGCCAGACCATCAGCAATAAAGACTCTATTCGGAACCAGAAACCTCGTCACCACTTGCTATCTGAGTGTCAGCACTGGGGCTCTGATCGCTTGCTCAAAACAATCCAATCAACAAATGGATCTCCCAGAAACTGCTGTGAAGCTTCCAGTTGCCGCCAGTGTCTGCCCATTTCGTCATCCTTGTTGATGGAGGTACCTCTCAAATGCCACCAGCTGACAGCCAATCAAGGAGGTTATGGTCAAAAACCATCAAAAACCTTTGCCGCGCACCAGTCGGAAATTAAGATATCTATAGATATCTAAGGGTGAAACCAATAATAATTCACAGGAAGCCTCACAAAACTACTTATATCGTGGGCCTTGATGGCGGGAGGGACTCTCAACATCGCTGAACATAGTGGTGAACTCAGCAGGCATTGCATGGCTCGTCTGGAAACATACCGGGCATGTTACTCCATGGGGCACCAGTGGCCAAGACCCCAGACTTCACCAGCAAGGACTGGAAGTCCATCAAGTCCTCATGAAACGAAGCGACTCGTAGTCCTTTGATCTCCCTTGGCTTATCAAGTGGATCACCGAAAGGAATCTGATCGCAGAACAATAACACATGGGGCGTCCATTGGATGAATGGCCCTATATTTTTTGAAGATCTGTTTGTCTGTTTGGCAAACTGGCATCCATTTGCCCGAACATCTCTGAATCGCTCTTGGTGAAAAATCCCAAGAAGCATTGCAACTTTTTTCACGTGAGTGTTCCGGATGAAGCAACAAACACACTCAAAAAAACAACATCTCGCCGCTCCAGGCCGGAGCTTGGATGAGCTTATTGTGGCCATCGAAACAGTAAACAGTCCAAACTAATAACTAATATATAGAGAAGCACTGATCCCAAACATGAATGGCCTTGACTTGCAAGTTGCAACCTCCCTGCCTTTTCATACTACTATGCTAAGAGTCCAATACCTAAATTAAGCAAATAAATTTATCAAGAAAGCTCATTCTTAATGCATTAATGAACAATCGCCATCTAGTCTTTAATAAAGACTGGACAGATGGTCGTCATTGATCTTCCAGGTTCATGGGAATTCGTAACAGCTGAATGGAATATCCCACCACCTTCGTGTGATCAAGAATCCAGTCCAGCGAGTCGTTCTTTGACGACCCTTGTGTAGATCTCATCTGCAGCGGTCAAGGGTAGCTGATAATCAGCAACCAGCCGTGCGTAGTCCTGGCTGTGCAAAATTGGAAAACTTGAGCAGACGTGGTGTGGACATGTGTGGACAGCACAGCAGCAAGCCACCAGTTTCTCTCATCATGCAATCCGTGCTCTCGATATCTCCCGATCCCAACCTGCCTCCAGTTGCAGCTGACCATCCTGGTCTTCATCGTAGATGGCGAACCAGTGGGTCAGGATCATCTGGAGTACCTGCAAGATGACTCAGATTGACTCAGATTGACTCGGGTTGACTCAGGGGAACTGTGTGCAGAACTGTGTGCAAATATCATTTAAGAGATCATTTCAGTATATTTGAACATATTTAAGAGTTTGATATAGTTTGATCTACCATTTGCTTGCGACTTGGAACGAGCTGATACATGCTGATACATGCTGATACGACTTGACCCTAGCGCTTGTAGAATGATGTCTGTGGACTTGAAAACTCCATCCTGGAACAAGTTCATCGGTCTTCATGGACCCAGCCCCACAAATCCCCATGTGCATTCCATGTGCTATCAATCTCAACATTTTGGTCTGAGGCCCCCAGCCCGTTCGTCCACAAAGAAGGAAACCAACGGAGTTCCCAAGGGGTCACCGATTGCGCGAAAGGATGTGAAGTCCTTAGCGATGACACCCAAACGTGCAGTTGTGCACAGGGAACACTTTTCGAGTTGCAGATTCTGGATCATCCTCGAAATGTGGTCACTTCACAATGAATTGCATAGTTCAGCGCTTCCACAATCAGCTCTTGGAAAATGCGCACAAAGACATCAACATATTCCAAATCATGTGTAAATAATTAGTGTACACAAACTGCACGTGCTACTTAGCACATCTTAGCACTGCTCTGTACAGCTAATAAGTCTTCAACCATCCCCAAAAAGGTCTGCCCTTCCAAGCTGCAGGAACGCAACCGAGGTGCAATGATGCCAGCTTCTAAAATCAGCTGCTGAAAGTCATTGAATTTCATGGCTCGATCCGACTCGTTCAAATTAAAGATGTCGTTCTCGCTGAACCTTGCTACATGTCGGCGTACAATTTCTGAGCTGGTACAGTATCCCATTCAAGAAACACATCGTGTAACACATCTAAACAGGAAATGATGTGTACTGCCACATCACTCTGGAAGTTTGGATACCTTGATGACAAGTTCTGGCCAACCAAAGGCTGGAAAAGCAGGTCAACTTGGCTTGAACGACACCAGGCCATACTTCCCGACTCAAGTCTGCAAGTCGCTCCAAGGCGAAAAACAGCAGTTTCATTTGATCCTGCTCAGTGCAGCTGCTGAAAGCTTACAAGATGACATAGGAATAATATAGAATAATATTATTATAATGATGAATATATATATACAAAACAACTGGCCGTCTGAACGAATCCAGTGTTTTTGCCGTAGACATGTCGTGTTGATGTTGATCAGCTCACCTGCGCAGGCCCCTCGTCAAGTAGCAAAATCTCTGATGTGGTTGGCATGGATCGCTTGCTGAGAAACACCTGGCAAATGGATGCAACGGGGTTCTGACAAAGGAAAGGAGGTATAATTATAACATAATTATAAACTATTATTATAGGTCTTTGTATCTTGAAATTTGCTGAAGCATTAAAATCATTTAGAATCTGTTGAGGCATGTTCTTCCCTTCATGCAATTTCCAGGAATACATCTTGAAAGATTCCAAGTTGATCCCAATTGTCCTTTGAATGATCAAGGTTCATTCCAAATTGAGTGTGAATATGCATGAATCCAATTGAAACATTGTTACACGTACCAATATTGTTGGGGTTACTCATAGATCTATACTTCTGATTCATTCTGATGCATTCTGATGCATTCTGATGCCACAATCGAACAAGCACTCTCACGATGCCCACAGCATTTTCCACACCTGACTTGCCTCATCAGCGGTGAAGAGTTGGCTACGTTTGCAAAAGTCAATGAACCTCACAACTCCCAGCTGCTTAGATCTCAAAGGTCAGCAGGGTCATGGAGATCCTTCAGATATATGAAACCCATTGAAACCCTTGCTCTGTGAATGGTAGGCCTCGTGCGAAGCTGAAACGTCACAGCATATAGTGCCCCCTAATTTGATAACCATTGACTATTGAGAACATTGAACGTTGGATTCAACATATTCATCAACCCCAGCCAAAAGTGTCCAGTTGGTTTTCTAGCACTTGCACCTCTTCAAGGGTGTCCCATCAACCTGTTACAATGCGTCAAACAGCAGTTATTTGACAAGAAAGGCCTGATAAAACTTTCTCAGTGCAGATGACACAATGCTAGAAAAAGAAAACCCTATTTAAATTAGTTTGGATATCTCAGCACTGTGCATTTTGGGAACCCGATTCGAAAGCCCTATGGCCTTAAGGCATTTCGGAGAATGATCATGATGACTGATGACTGGAAAATGCATAGCATATCATGGCATCCATGAAGGCCAAGCAACTCACCCAGGCAAATGTGATTGTTCCGGCTGGCGTCCACCTCCTGGATTTGCAAATCCCAAATGACTCTGTGATTTGACACTTGGAAACAGATCAATTCAATCATCCAAAATCATCCAAACGCACAATTTGTTCGACAAGGACTCTTACAGGCTTACAGTGCCTTCTTACATTTTCTCAAACGTCTGAGATATCCTTATATGGTCCTGGTCGGGGGTGTCCAAGGGTGAGACAAAGGTATCATTCTTGAGAAATCCACTCTTTCTGATTCGTGATTACTAGTGATTACTGGTTAATACACAGGGGACACCAGCAACTCGGCCTCTACCTTGGGGATCCTTGGGGTGCTTGTCTTCAATTCATCACATATCCAGTGGTCCATACATATCCTTGATCCGTCTCCTTGGACTTTGTCCACAAAACTTACACGACCTCCCCTGCATTTCCCCTGCATTTCCCGTCCTGGAAAAGAACATGCAGCATGTGAAGCAAGGAGAAAGGGACCACGAAACTCTCCCTGAGCTTCGGTCCCTAGTTGGCCCTTTTTGGAAAATAGAGGTGGTGTATGGTGGTGTTTTGGGAGGCCTCGGCATGCCTTGCAACACAACTTATCGGGCACTAGCCAAGGTGGTTCGTATTTGCACCTCGTTAATCCTTCTTGATCCTTCTTGCATATCATGATCGGCAAAATACATAACATGAAAGTAGGGCAACCATCATTGGCCTTCAGCGTTTGCAACACGCATTAAAGAGAAAACTACTGTCACTCACTACTCCAATTTTGGGTCAGTAGTTTCTCGTGAAAGGGAAAGGTGCTGATAGTGCTGTATCAAGTTTTACTGACGAATCCCGTTGCAATTTCGTGAAGGTAGCGGCATGTTTGGGAAAGTTGGCCACCGGATGAAGCAAATGCAACCAGAGAAGGTGGCTTCACCGCTGGACGACCCAAGCATCTGAAACAACAGAAGCAACATGAAACAATCAATATCAACTATCAAACATTATCAAACATTAGCAAACCATCAAACTATCAATAGGTGGGTATTCATTGAGCATCCCAAAGCAAGAGCTTCAGGATGGTATTAAACGGAACCATAGGTATTGAGGTACGGCAACTTATCCATTGAACGGGCGATTTCACCAGGTGACGGCCCAGGAAGGTCATCCAAGACTCGCACTTGTGGCACCTAGGACACACGCTGGGACTTGTCCGCCAAGGATAACATGCTTGGAACAAATCTCACAAAATATCAAAAAATCTATATATTATACAAATTTATTAATATGAATTATATGATATTATATAATTATAAAACATCATCATGTATATATATATATATATGTACATACAGTATACATAAATATATGTAATGTATATTAAAAGATATCAAGCGGATTCACACATATTCAACAAAGGGATGCAGGGTGGTTCTTGCTTGGGATCACGAAGCTGGGAGTTCGATGCGGTGGCAGTGGCAGTCAATGCTGACAAACTAAGGAGCAACCGCTTGTATTTATTACAGTATGTATGTGGTGGAACGCATGACTGGGCTCTACTCTTACTTGTTGGCCCCTTAATCCCTTTAGAAGGCCATGGACACAACAAATGCAAATCCAAGAAGTGCTCTGAATCCCTTGTCGAATCTTCGCGACTTGCAGGTAACATTGGTTCCACAACTCCCAGTTTTCCTTCTCCCAACTATCCCAATCCCAACAACCCCATCTGTTTGCCAGCTCAATTGCAAGCAAATTGCCAGATTCTGTGGAATTCGCCAATCTGTGGCCTGGACATGAAGCAGGCACAGCAGTGCAGCGAATGCTGTGCTTAAAAGAGTAGCTCTTTTCCATTCTTTTCCGAGTTCAGCTATTGTCACAAGCAGCAAGTCCCACAACTGCTTCATTTTTGCCAAGTCTGCCTTACTGCTACTATAACACATGACTATAACCTATGACTATGACAACGGATCTTCATTGGGAGTCTTAAAGAAACTCCATCCCCACCACTTCTCAGGTGGATCGTTGCCATAGAGAGATTTGTACTCGACCAAGCGCTCATGTTCGGTTTCTCCAACTCCTTGACAAGTCCGAGCACTGGGAAGCGCCACCTGGGCAAAACGATGTCAGACAGAAGTTGTGCTTTACTTTGCTGAAAAACAGTTGGCTTCATGTTCCCACCGACCAAAAAATGACACAGGAATAAACAATCATAAAATTGAAATATCATCAACATCTAAACAGGGACCATAAGAAGACATAATAAAACATAATAAAACATGATAACACCATGCCCAGCAACATATTTGCTGGTGAACCTGGAGAGCTCGAAGCGTGGTGCTGGTTTCAAGTCCTTTTTGAATTTCGCTTTGGTCAGTGCCAAAAGGTTGTCACGGTAGCCCCACCTGTGAAGTGGCACCCCATCTCCAATGCTGAATTGAGAAACAACATGGAAAATAGTCAGAATATGTCAGAATAACACGCAAATACGAACAATGTAACGACACCCCCAAAAAAGATCAAAAAAGGACACATATTGACTTATATAATCAGATCCCTGAAGAAAAGAGGGCATCAATGAAAACCCAGTCACACATAGTTTTCGTCGGCGTCCAGGTCGCAAGGTGACGCCTCCGGGTGTGAATAAAGCCAATACTCATTCGTGTATCGCTTCCTGGCAGGGCCGAGAGGGCTTAGTAGGGGCCGGACCGGGGACACTGACCTTTCTTAGTTAATAAGTCAATTAACCTGTCAAGGTTTAATCTGGGGACAAAATGGGACAAGGGACAGTTAGGGTAGACTTGGGGACGTTGGTTAGGGGGTACCGATGTCACCTACCTTTCACTTGGATGTTACGGCGTAGAACCCAGAACAACAACATAGCATCCAAAACGTCTTGGAAGTTGCTTGTAATGGTTGTTGCAACGTCGCATGCAGAACGTCTTGAAATGGATGTTACAACATAGCGTCCAGAGCGTCTTGGAAGTTGCTTGTAATGGTTGTTGCAACGTCGCA